>OKSH01000423.1_pt1 | contig 45641 bp, 38 predicted proteins | sample 1601231 | NCBI WGS metagenome assembly OKSH01 (sample SAMEA3541596, study PRJEB24748) | human gut metagenome | biome: human gut; feature: human-associated habitat; material: faeces | place: China | collected 2012
GCACGCTCTTTCCTCTCATCTATCCGCCACATTTACTCGTACTTCCAGCAACTTTAGGACTTCATCTCTTTTGGCAGACTTATCCGTATTTCCGAGCCTTATATGTGATTTCTGTCCGTCGGACCAAGAGTTTGCTTACAGCTTCCTTCAGATTCCACCTCACGATGGACACCCTTGCTGTTCTGCTATACACTTCCTCGTTGCCTAGGCGTGTTCGGGACTTTCACCCATTAGAGCGCACCCATGGCGCGCAAACCAAAAAGGCAGGCAGTCTGTTATATGACCACCTGCTTGTTACCTACTCTAATATTGTTTTTTGTATATCATTAGTCCGTCAAACTTGAAGTGGTTGTTCTACCAAGTGGTATCTGCCCATACGAATATTCTTTTTATAGATGATTTTCTTTAAATTCATCCTCATGTTTTTTGAAGAAATTATAAAAGTATCGCACATTATCCAAATCACTCCATTTTGCAATATCATACTCTTCCGTATCAAGATTGTATATTTTGGCATTTAATGTTCCAAGCATAAATGGCGAATGCGTTGCAATAATAAACTGGCATCCTAACAACCTTGCCATTTTATTAATTTCCTCTGCTAGCATAACCTGATTCGCAGGTGAAAGCGATACTTCTGGTTCATCTAATAAATATAATGCATCCGGTTGTAAATATTCCTCAAAATAATGCATTGATGTCTCTCCGTTAGAATATTTTTCCTGTGCAAATTTTATATATTCTTCCTGCTTTCTCCCTTCTTTGGATGTTAAAAATGTCTTTGCTTCAAGTAAAGACATGCCTCTCTTAACATAATCATACTCCATGCCATCTGATAATATCTGCTTTTGTTGTATCTTTTTAATCTCATACAATATATCTTCACTTTTAATATACCGGCTGTTTCCCGGTATTTTTTTTATTGTATTTCCATAGTCATCTTCCCCAAAAGTATACAAGCATTCGCTGGAAAACGAATCACAGTAATCGACACTTCCAAATGAATTACTTGTTGCGTATTCTTTTCCTTTTAGTTGTAAGCAATTGGCTATAATATTTAAGAGTGTTGATTTACCTGAGCCATTATTCCCATAAAAAACAGTGATAGGTATAAAAACAAATGGTTCAATATACTTATCCCGGAATACATTGTAGGGATAAATGTTAGGATTGTTTACTTTTCTTTCACTTAACTTAAAACTACTTAAATATATCATAACTTTTCTTTATCCCTTTCCCGATAAAAGAGCTCTGGATAATACGGTAGAAACAGCTTCATACTTTCAAACTTGATATTCTTCTTTTTCATATAACCAATCAATCTATTTGTCAATTCTTCTCCATCCACTTCATATTCCGGCACAATATAGCCATTCAGAATGTCGCTCTTTTCGGTAAATTATCTGTTGAACTTTCTCTTAAGGCACTTCTACTAACTATTCTAAACTATTTCATAAGTAAATGAAAGACTACTTTATATCAAGAAAATTCTTGCTATATTAAATTAAAAAGAATCTGAGTTCTCTGCCCATTTCTCCAGTGTCCGGAAGTCAATCTTTCCTGCTCCTGTTGTCGGCAGTTTCTCTACAAAGTGATATTCAAAAGGCCAGGAGTTTTCTTTCAGCTCCTGTCTACAGAGCTGTCTTAATTCTTTTTCTACATTGTCTCCGATATCTTTGGATTTCAATGTCACATAGGCAATCACAAGATAACCTTTTTCACCGTTGAGTCTTCCTACTACCGCACATTTATCCACGGCAGAATGCCTGCTCAATACATTTTCAATCTGCATCGGAAAAAGCTTATATACACTGTTATCGCTTCCTTTGGTTAAATAGATTTTCTTTATTCTTCCTTGAAAGCGCAAAAAACCATCTTGATTTACGCTTCCCAGATCACCAGTATGTATCCATTTCTTTCCATCTGCATGTACTTTTATAATATTATCCGTTTCTTTCGGATTCTTAAAATATCCCACCATAATATTAGGAGCACAAAAACAAATTTCCCCTTCTTCTCCATATTTTCGTTCTTGACCATTTTCAGGATCTATTATTTTCATATTTACTTTTGGCAAAGGAATACCCAAAGTTCCTTCTTTATAAAACCCCTGCATTCCTGTGCATACCGTGGCACAGCATTCTGTCATTCCATATCCTGTCACATAGTTTCCGTTATATCCTTTGTTATGTAAATATGAATTCACTTTCTTTTCCTGTTCTATAGATAACGATTCTCCACCACCCGCAAATGTTGAAAGGAATTTCATATCTTTGATATTACTTTCCAACATCTGATTTACAATTACCGGACCAGACACAAAATGCCGCGGTTTAATTCTTTCAAAAGCCTGAACCACTTTATCTGGCTCGATATCAATCCAAAGAGTTGTTTTCATTCCCAAGGCTAACGGCAAATGAATTCCAATACTAATCCCAAATCCTAAAAATGGCGGTAACATATCCATGAATGAATCGCCCATTCTAAAATCGAACGTTGTATATGAATACTGCTCTGCAACTGCATTTAAATTATCATTACTTAAAACTACGCCTTTAGGGACTCCAGTTGTTCCACTTGTATATACAATGACAGCCGGAGCACTTTTAGTGTATAACATTTCTTTTGCAACGACACCTTCTCCCAAAGACAAGAAATTCTTAAAGCGGTATGTTTTCCCCAAAATATCCTTTTTATTCTTCAATCTATATGGGTATTTCAAATACCATGGCATACTGTCTGATACATCCAGTATAATTGTTTTAATATCGGGAAACTCTTTTTCAATTATTCTTCCCTTTTCCTGAATCATTGCAAAATAAATAAATGCCTTGGAATCTGTGCTTTTTATATTCTCAATTATTTCATTTGCAGATAATGTAAGATATACCATATTAGCAACTGCGCCAATCTTATTTAAACCATAAATTATATAAATCGTTTCCGGAGTATGCAAGGAAGCAATCGTGACAATATCTCCTTTTCTTATTCCTATCGCATAAAAAGCTTTCGCCACTTTATCAACATTTTCAAAGAACTCTCGATATGTTATTCTATTTCCAAAGTAATTTAATGCTATGCCATTCAGATTATTCGTATTCTTATTTTTTATATATTGTAAAACTGTACACTCCGGCAACTCTGCCTGAATCGCTTCCTCACTGTAATATTTCAGCCACGGCTTATCAATAGACGGAAATCCCGTCTGCTCTCATTATCCTTTTTCTCCTTATCTGTCTGTCAAGTATCTTTTTGTATATGCATCTGTTTTCATGAATATTCCGATACTACAAAAAGCCATTCTTAGCTACATATTTTGTGGCTGAAAATGGCTTCAATCTCTGTATTTTCTATATTCTTTTTGAGGAAAAAGTACACAGTACAGACTTACTTGGACATTGTAATTTATAACCATCACCTATGCAGCTCCTTCCTGATAATAGACACTTTAACACATTTATTCTATCAAAAGTTTGATTTCCTTACAATAGAAAATATTTAGTATTTTCTCAGGATTTAATTTTTCTCTCTGGTGTGCTATCTGACGCCAATATCAAACATCTCCCTGCAAATCATTTTTCCACATATTGTTTTGAAAATACTATGATAGGCTTTTAAAGCTGCTTCTTTCGATAAACCATCCTCCATAATATTAACCAGAAAATCGGCTTCTACTAATATTTGATAATCAATTTCATTAATGTTATCATAAGTATGATGATGTGCGATCAGATACTGAACCCGATTAGATACATCTTGATCAAAGCCTAATTCTCCGAGTAGCTTTTCTGCGATTGCCGGACCTTCTTTTTCTTGTAATTTTCCATTGCAATTTCCATATTTTTCTTCGCAGAAATGAATTCCAATATCATGTGTCAAAGCTGCTGTTTCAATGGTAAATAAACATTTCTTATCTACATTCTCCGTTTCTGCTATCAATTTTGCATAGCTATGCACTTTACAGAAATGTTGAATTCTCTTTGCATCTCCTTTATATAATTCAATCATTGCCAAATGTAATTTATTTATCATCTAAATTTTCCTCCTCTTGCACATTATAACATCTCTCAAATTAATTCTATGTTTTCCATAATATATATTACATTTTCATTCTTGAATCCACATCCTTAAAAACAGTCAATTCAAAATGATTTCGATTTGTTTTTATAAAGCCTTCTTTTTGTAACTTTGATATTTCTGTAGACATTGCTGCACGGTCAATACAAAGATAATCTGCCAGCTGCTGCCGGTCAAAAGGAATGTCAAAGGACAAAGATGAATGTCTGATGGACTCTGCAGACAGATATGATAATAGTTTATCCCTTGTCGTTCGCTTGCAAACATGTGTGATCTTATCGTTCAGGAGCAGTATCTTATTTGCCAGGACACTGACCAGATTGCGGATCAGCTTCTGATGATGCCCGCATGCAGTTGGACAAGTGACCAGCAGCCTCTGGATATTTAGGAAAATAATCTCACAATCCTCCTCTGCTACCACGCTGATATTCAGAACAGCCCCCGGGCTTGCTGCATACGGTTCTCCAAAAAAATCGCCGGCATGGCATTTTGATAAAATATTTCGATGTCCCCATAAGTCTTCCTGAATCACAAGAACACAGCCTGACACCACGAGTCCCATTACTTCTGTAGAATCTGCTGCTCTGAAAATATAAGAATCTCTCTCTTTTGAAACTGCTGTTGCCTCTACACAATGCAAGATAGATAATATCTCGTCATCCGTAAGACCTTTAAAAAATGAACTGTTTTTTAGAATCGGTAAATATTTTTCCAAAATCATTCCTCCTGTTGGAAATCAAACATACAAGTTGTATTTATCATACTATAATTCTGATAGAAACAAAAGTTAAATGTTATTGATGGAGGGTAAAAATGATAAGAAAGATTATTCGAATCGATAAAGAAAAATGTAATGGATGTGGTGCCTGTGCAACTGCCTGTCACGAAGGAGCCATTGACATCATTAACGGAAAAGCAGAATTGGTGAGAGAACATTTCTGTGACGGACTTGGTGATTGTCTCCCGGAATGTCCTACCGGTGCCATTTCATTTGAGGAAAGAGAAGCACCTGCATATGATGAAGAAGCCGTGAAAGAAGCTCAGAAAAAAAACGCCGTTCAAAAACAGGCAATGCCTCCTCACACTGGCTGTCCGGGATCTAAAATCATGCAGATCCGGCGAACTGAAACACCAAAGTCTGAAGAACCATCTTCAGCTACAGATTCCGTATCAAAACTTCAGAACTGGCCGGTACAGATTAAACTGGCTCCAGTCAGTGCACCATATTTTAACGATGCAAAGCTTTTAATCGCAGCCGATTGTACTGCTTATGCTTACGCAAGCTTTCATCAGGATTTTATTCGGAATAAGGTAACATTAATTGGCTGTCCGAAATTAGATCAGGTGGATTATAGCGAGAAACTGACTGCAATCATTCAAAATAACAACATTCAAAGTGTAACCATCGTGAGAATGGAAGTTCCATGCTGTGGCGGTCTGGAAATGGCTGCCAAAAAGGCTCTTCAAAACAGCGGAAAATTTATTCCCTGGCAGGTTGTAACGATAAGTATTGATGGAAACATTATGGAATAAAAAGGATTATTAGTTTTAGCTAACTGTATGTTCTAAAAAGCCGTGTGAAACATAACTGTAATTTCACACGGTTTCTTTTCTTATGTATTTAGTTATTGTTTCATCGTAATTTCTACTAATGTCGACAGCAGCTTATCAACCTGGATCGGCTTTGCTACATGACCATTCATTCCGGCTTCAATGGCATCCCGTTTATCTTCTTCAAATGCATTTGCTGTCATTGCAATGATTGGTATACACGCCTTATCCTTATCTGGCAGATTCCTGATTGCCTGTGTCGCTTTATAACCGTCCATTTTTGGCATCTGGATATCCATGAGTATCATATCATATGTACCCGCAGGCATTTCCATTATCTGGTTTACGCACTGAATGCCATCCTCTACGCGTTCTATTTTAAGCCCGGCACGCTCAAGGATTGCTTCTGCGATTTCCGCATTTAAATCATTGTCCTCTGCCAAAAGGATATTTCTCCCTTCCAGTATTCCACTATCTGTTTCCAACTCTTCAACATGTTTTTCTGTATAATAGCCTTCATCCGCTATTCTGTGCTTTAGCGTTACAGTAAAGGTGCTTCCCTTTCCAAGCTCACTCTTCACATCTATTGTTCCACCTAGCAGATCAACATATTTCTTTACAATCGGCATTCCAAGTCCGCTTCCTGTAATTTTGCTCATTGTGGTGTTCCGCTCTCGTGTGAATGCGTCGAAAATCTTTGTCTGATAGTCCTGACTCATACCAATTCCAGTATCACTCACCCTGGTCCTCACTATCATATACCCAGGCTCATCACATATTAATTCGTCTACGTTTATCGTAACAGAGCCACCGGATGGAGTATATTTTATGGCATTGCTCAGGATGTTGACAAATATTTCTTTTACCTTGGTAGTATCTGTCAGTATATGCTCATGCTCTACATTTATCGTGTAACGAAATGCAAGATTCTTTTTCTTTGCTTCATCATCAAATATCTCAAATAAGGTCTGCCGGATATCTTCAATCCGGGCATAGTTCTCATCAATTTCCATCCTTCCACTTTCAATCCGAGCCATATCAAGTACATTATTTATGATTGACAGAAGAAGATTTCCTGACTGCTGAAGTTTTTCCAAATGTTCTGAAGTTTCAGGCAGATCCTTTCCTTTCAGTTCATCCTCCATAAGCTGTGCATAGCCCAGAATTGCATTCATAGGAGTACGGATGTCATGTGACATATTGTTAAGAAAATTTGTCTTTGCCAGACTGGCGGTCTCTGCTTTTTTCAGGGCAATTTCCAGCTTGTCATTGAGCTTTTTTGTATCATTTGCCGCAAGCTTTGCAACGGATTCTGCTTTCCTTGCCTTCCGTAAAAGTACAAGGATAATACTAATGATACTGAGTGCAAAAAATCCTGCGGCAACAAAAAAAGCAATCATGTTGTCTTTTACAAAGTCCCAAAATGTTACCTTATCTGCTGTACTGTCATAGATAGCAAGTGCACTTGTAAGCATGTCAGACGGCATGACCTTCAATGTTTTATTCAGTATGGATAGAAGAGTTCTCTCTCCGCCACTTACTGCAAAGCATGCCTCCATAGTTTTGGTAAGTGGAATACTCCTGAATTTTTGACTGTTATCATATATCATTGCCTGACTTGCGCCCATGAGGAAACAGTCTGCTTCTTCATTAGCAATCATATCTGCAGCATCCTCAAACGAATCACAATCTACAATCTTCCATTGTGGATAATTGAATGCAATATGCTGTTTTAAGGCTTCTTGTTCTTTTGGCACAGCTACTGTATACGACTCGTCCTCATTGAAATATTTCTCATCAGTTACTGCCATCAGACTGTAGGTCCAGGCTGTGTTTGTAAGTGTATACCATTTCTTTTCTGCAAGATCAGGATTTCTGCCAACATAAAAAATCATATCAATTTCATGTTCCTGCAGCGCCTGAAACATTTCGCTATAATCCTCATATTCCTGGATATTAAATTTCAGTGTCTGATTTCCCAGACAGTCTTTGGCATAGGAGACATATTCTGATAACATACCCGTAAGTTTTCCAGTTGCTCCATCCATGGAAAAGATTGCCGGATCATTGTTCATAAATCCTATACGGATGTCACCATGTTCTTCCAGCCAGGACTTTTCTTCACCTGTAAGGCTCTGATTATAATCAAGGGTAAAATACTTCTTATACAGATCTGCCCTAAAAAACGGACTATTCTGATCTAACTGACGCATTGCCCAGTCCAGCTTTGTCTTGATATCGCTGCGCTCTTTATTTATTGCAAAATATATGCCAGATTTGCCAATAGTTGTAACGGATGATATTCCCTGTTCAGACCAGATAGATTCCTCCAGAGATACAAAACAGTCGATCTCATGATTTGCTAATTTCTTTTCGACATCATCATCATTATTCACATTTATATGTTCTGTATGTATGCCATTCTTATTTTCCCATTCTGTCAGCATGATTTCAGGTTCTGTATCCATGAGCACACCTACACGCTTTCCATCCATAAACTTGAAATCAGATGTCCCAATGTCCATATTCGATAAATCAGCATAAAGAATATATTTTTCCTCACCCATCGGTTCATCTGAAAAAAGCATCTTTTGTGCACGTTCATCCGTGTAAGAAATATCGCCCATGACATCAATCTCACCGTTTTTAAGCTTATCAAAACAGTCAGACCAGTCACATTTCACATACTCAAATTTCCATCCGGTATAACCTGCCAGAGCCTGCATGAGCTCGTAACCATATCCTCGTCTGACACCATTTTGATCGATATAATTGAAAGTATCCTCAAATGAACCGACACGGATAATCTTCTGTTGCTTTGTCTGCGCTTCACCATTATTCTTTTCAGCAGCCAGACAATGCACTGACAGCATTATCCACATTCCCAAAAACACAAATATAGCTGCACATAATACGGCTATCTTTTTTTGTATTATCACACATTTTTTCATGAAATCTATCTATTTTTCCTCCCCTTTCATAGTATAGTGCATTAACGTTATAAATATTTCATCATTGTTGGGACAAGAATGTTCATATCAACAGGCTTTGCTACATGATCATTCATTCCAACCGAAAGAGCCTTTTGTGTATCTTCTGCGAAGGCATTGGCAGTCATTGCAATAATTGGAATCCTGGATTTTTTTACATCCTTCATCTTTCGGATAGCTAATGTGGCATCATATCCATTCATAATCGGCATCTGAATATCCATAAGGATCATCCTGTAATAATCAGCATCAGCTTTTTCAATCATATCAACACATGCAACACCATCATTTGCATTCTCAACAATACAGCCTTCTTCCGTCAATAGATCTGTTGCGATTTCTGTATTGATCTCATTATCTTCGACTAATAAAATCCGAACGCCCTTTAAACAATTCTCATTGCACAGATTATTATTTTTCTTCACAAGAGCATCGTCTTTTGACGCTTTTCTGCAAGGAATCGTCACTGTAAATGTGGAGCCTTCACCCTGCTTACTTTTCACTTCTATTGTTCCATCCATGAGTTCTACAAGCTTTTTTGTAATTCCCATTCCTATGCCGCTGCCCTCAATATGGCTGGATGTAGAGTTATGTTCTCTTTCAAAAGTTTCAAAAATACGCTTTTGGAATTCGTCAGACATACCAATTCCATTATCGGCAATGGTGATGATCATATTGCACCAGTCTTCTTTTTCACAAGATTCCTGCAGGACATTACAGGATATTGTGCCTCCTGTATTTGTATACTTTATTGCATTGCTTATAATATTAAGACAGACTTCTGACAGATGCGGTGCATCCATATATACATACGGATACAGAATCTGTTCTGTCAGAGAGAGAGTCTGATTTTTACTTTCTGCCTGTTGTTGGAACATAGTGACACAATTTTCAAAGCTTTCATGGACATTCAAAACAGTGTATTCCATTTCGACCTTATTATTTTCAATTCTTGCAAGATCCAGAACATTACCAAGCATCGACAAAAGTTCTTTTCCGCATATTTGAATTTTTTCAAGGTATCTGCCAAGTTTTTCTGTTTCCTTCAAATGTCTGGACGACAGATCTGCATAGCCAATGATTGCATTCATAGGAGTTCTGATGTCATGAGACATATTGAACAGAAATGATGATTTTGCTTTATTTGCACATTCTGCTTTTAATTTAGCTTCCCGCAATTCTTCCTCTTGTCTTAATTCCCGCAGTTTTTCATCTGTCACATCTCGATTTGCGATCAGCACTGATGTAACATTTCCATTTTTGTCATAACTATGAGGAACGACCATGGAAAGAAACCATGATCCATTCTTCTTTTTGAATTCGGAAGACATAGATTCTTTATTATGAAGCCGTGCTGCCATGGTTTGTATATCAAAAAAATCCATATACTTCTGTACAAATGGCTCTGCTATAATATCTTTAATAATATCGAACTGAGAATCCCAATCTGCTCTATTTTCTTCAAAATCCATATCCATCTTCCTAGATCTTTTGACGAGTTCAACCTTCTTTGTTTTTAAATTCAATCTGGAGATATGGTAATAGGCAGTGCCTAATGCATGAAGTGACTGCCGGGTTTTTTCCACCTGCTTTCCCAATGTAACAGGGAACTCTTCACCGTTCATCTGTTCCAGATCTGGTGTTGACTGATGCAGATGCGAAACTAACCATTTCCCATTCGTCCACTTATAGATAATCGTAAATCTTGTCTCCGTTTTAAAACAAGTGGAGCCATCTTTAAACAGACCGGCAAAATCTACACTTCCATGTGCAAGAACAAGGTCTTCATTAAGAATCTCTTCTTCCTGGTGCAGATTTCTTATTTCAATCCTGATTTTACCTCTTCGTTTTACATCAAATTTAAATGATTCTAAAAACTCATGCAGATTCCTGTAAATCTCATGTTTCCCAGTTCCAATCAGACTGATATTTTCATCAAAATACTTTTCAATTCCTAAATCATTTACTGATTCAGCAGTAATATACATTTTAAAAAGTTGCTCTGTGAGTTTTTTAAAATCATCCATATACTTTTCTCCTCACTTTTTCTAAAAAAACTGGCACTGCTAAACAAGCAGTGCCTACTATTTTCTGCAACTGGCTGCCATTTCAAAGGCCCTGTAGCTTTGCGTCGCAGACTTTCGTCTGTTTTGCCACAAATGTTATTTTTATAATACCATGCCATGTTTTTTCTTGTCTATTCTTTTCTGCTTTAAAGCGAAAAAAATAAAAGAACTCGGCGCAGTCCACATCTTAAACGGCACCTTGGGTTCTTTTACTTTTTATTTTTTGTTATATCCCATATTTTTTTAAATCTACTTTTCCATTGATTACCTCTACCCCGTCTGCTTCCAGCAATTGTGCCTGCACACTTTCTCCTCCAAAGGCAAATGCACCGGCTAATTCTCCTTTCGCATTGACCACACGAAAGCAAGGAATATGTTCCGGATCCGGATTCTTATGAAGCGCATTTCCAACTGCTCTTGCCATCTTTGCATCTCCTGCCAGCTCTGCGACTTTACCATAAGTCGCAACATGTCCTTTTGGAATTTTCTTCACTGCCTCATAGATTCTTTTCGTCGGGCTATCCGTAATCAGATCATAGCTCTCGGAAATCATTCTTTGAATCTCATTTTCAGGAATAGAACCATCTAAAATGATGGTATTCCAATGTTCCTTATTCTGATGATACCCTGCAATAACAGAGGCATAAGTACTGCGCCAGAAATCTCTCCACTGCGGATCAACTTTAACATTTAAATTAACATATCCATTTCTTTCATAAATCCATAAAAATGTTTTCTTACTTCCTTTTACTCTTACCAGCTGCCAGCCCTGATCGCGAAATGGTCTTTCTTCATACACATTCGGGAAAGATCGCGCATACTGCAAAACTTCTTCTCGCGTTCTCATACCAAAACCTCCGTTCCCTGCAATCATTAAAAAATATTTATTTGTAGTCTGACATTTCACATCTACAAATATATATAATCATTCATAACTGGCTGTAAACCATTCTTTTTCAGCGCATCGAACACTTCATCCACCGTTCTTCCGTCTGAAATCTCAAACTGGTCGTCACCTTTATCTTCGATATCTTCCACATGACTTCCAATTCCTGTGCTGACTCCTGCGGATATCTTGGTCGCTGCAATATTTACCAGATTATCACGAACACGGGCACATTCTCTTGTAGACACCGTAATACTTGCAAATGGCATAAACAGACGATATGCACAGACTACCTGAAGTAACTGCGGCTCATGAACATCCATCGGGTTAATGCGATCATTATTGATGATCGGACACAATCTTGGACAAGAAAATGCAATCTCTGCATGCGGATATTTTCTTTGAAGCAAATATGCATGATAACCTGTCGCGAAAGCATCTTTGCGAAAATCATCCAGTCCAAGAAGTGCCGCAAAACCAACACCTCGCATGCCACCCTTAAGTGCACGTTCTTGTGTGTTCAATCTATATGGAAAAATTCTTTTATGTCCTGCTAAATGTAATGTTTCATACTTATCTGAATTGTAAGTCTCCTGGAAGACTGTCACATAATCTGCTCCGCATTTATGAAGGTATGCATACTCATCCGAATTCATCGGATATACTTCAAGACCTACCACTTTAAAATATTTTCGTGCAATCTCGCATGCCTTTCCAATATACTCTACATTAGATTTTGTCTTACTCTCACCTGTAAGAATCAATATTTCCTGAAGTCCGGTCTTGGCAATAGCAGCCATCTCTTTTTCAATCTCTTCTTCATTAAGTTGTGCACGGCGAATCTTATTATGACAGTTGAATCCACAGTAAATACAGTAATTTTCACAGTAGTTTGCAATATAAATTGGCGTGAACATATACACACTGTTTCCAAAATGCTTTCTTGTTTCAATCTGTGCTTGCTGCGCAATCTCCTCTAAAAGCGGAAGTGCTGCCGGCGAAAGCAGTGCCTGAAAATCCTCTGGTGTCCGGTTATCATGCGCCAGTGCTCTTCTTACATCTGCTTCTGTATATTTATCATAATCATATGCTTTCATTGCAGAAATAACCTGGTCCATCACATCAGATTCTTCCAACTGCTCCATATCCGGAAGATACTTCATATAATCGATACGATTCTTTTTCATATCTTCCAGTATTTCTTCATTTACAATACTTTCATTAAAATGACCATCTTTTTTACTGGTCTGCATTGTTTCTACCATCGCTGTTACATTGATCCTCTCGTATATCTTTTCTTGTACATCTTTATACTTGTATTCTGTTATCAGTGCAATTTACTCATGCAAAAATCCTGTTAATGGTGAAGACGCACTTGCTCCTTTATCCAGTATTCTTCCTAATCCGGAAAGATAAGCACTTCTTCCTGCCTCAATTGCCTTTTTAAACGCTTCAGCCATAACCTGGACATCTCCTGCTGTCGCAATAGCAGTATTGGCCATCACTGCTGACGCACCCATTTCCATAGCTTCACATGCCTGTGACGGACGACCGATTCCTGCATCAACGATAATTGGAAGATCAATCTCATCAATAAGAATCTGGATAAACTCTTTTGTACAGATTCCCTTATTTGAACCGATTGGAGAACCAAGAGGCATCACACAGGCTGCCCCTGCATTTACCAGATCTCTGGCTGCATTCAGATCCGGATACATGTATGGCATAACAACAAACCCTTCTTTTGCAAGAATCTCTGTTGCCTTGATTGTCTCATAATTGTCCGGAAGAAGATATTTCGAATCGTGAATAACTTCAAGCTTTACAAAATCTCCACACCCAAGCTCTCTGGAAAGTCTTGCAATACGGACTGCTTCCTGCGCATTTCTGGCACCGGATGTATTCGGAAGAAGTGTAACATCCTTCGGCACATAATCCAGAATATTAGCAAGTCCACCTTCATTAGCACGGCGCAAAGCAAGTGTTACGATCTGTGCTCCTGCTTTTTCAATACATGCTTTCATAAGCTCCAATGAAAATTTCCCAGATCCCATAATAAAACGGGAAGTAAATTCATGTCCTCCCAGGATTAATTTGTCTTCATTTGTGTTTGTCGTTGTCATTATTTTATCCACCTTTCTTTGTTTACTCTTCAAGTCGAACGTCCGTGAGACTTGGCGCGTGATTCTGGTCAACGAAGCTGACTTATTCCTATCGGAATCACTGCGCATCCTCGCGGAGCTTAGAAGCTTCCACCGCCCATAAAATGCAGAATCTCTACAACATCTCCATCTTTTAGTACAGTTGTATCGTAATTTTCTCTTTTGATGATCTCCTCGTTCAATTCTACTACTACCTGCACCGGAATGTAATTACATGCTTTCAAGTATTCCGTTACTGACACTGGATGTTCCAGCGTTCTGTTTTCTCCATTGACTGTAATCATGGCTGCTCCTTTCCGGAAATGCGAGTGCGCATCCTGCCAGAGGCTTTTTTATAATAGGAAATGCAATTTCCTATTATAAAAGAGTTCACAAAGAAATACACCCGCGGTGGTGCACCCCTTCATGAACTCTGTTCACTCTCAAAATTTCCTATATTCTATGATTCGTACCTGGCTTAGAAGAAAAGCCTCAGCTTCCCGGTATATCTTTGTTCCATAATAGAAAATGCAATTTCTTATTATAGAAATAAAGGAGATACACCAAGGTATCTCCCGTAATATCATCTTATACGTTCCTACGTTGGCATTATCCAAATCAGGTTCTGGGTCGAAGTTGAAGACTTCCTCTCAGCCTGCTATCACAAGCTCCCCTTTTATTTACAACGTTTAGTATAAATCGATTTTTATTTTGTGTCAAGAGCACTCGGTAATTTCTTCATTGCTTATCCAGTAACACGGATATTTTTATTTCCGTCTCGTCTCTTGTATAGACGATACCATGAATATACTTACCATCATCGGTCACTTTGCTGATGATATTGTCGTAACATGTTTTTCCTTTGTACTGATACTGTTTGACTAACTGAACCTCTTTCACATCTTTCGTGTCCAATTTTTCCACCGGAAAATATACATATATTTTTTCAGAATTTGTGTCTAATGTATAGGCACTGGCCACCTGCTTCGCATCAATAAATCCATTCCCATTCCAATTCTCCTGTGGATCCAGACTACTTTTTTCAAGTGTAATCTGCTCCTTTGGATTTTCTGTAATCAGGATAATATCATCTTGAATTTTTTTCTCACATTTTACATAGGTATCTTCACCTGTGCTTACAACACGATATCCATTCATCAGATATAGTTGATTCTCTATTCCATTTTCAATCGGCCAGCCAGCCAGATTATAATATGGACACCGAACCGTCTGATATGCTTCCCGGCTCTCGTAATCCGTAAGCAATATCGTATCAACGCCTGTCTTCTGGCTTATCTGTGATGCTGGAATCTGTTCTACGTCCTGATTGGCATATGATACAACAGCTCTCGCAGATTCCTTCTGTAAGACTTCTGCCAGATTTTCCCCATCATAAAATGTGTGGATCATTCCATTTTTTTCATCTTTTACCGTTCCATACTCACCATAACATACATAGGCACTCTCTGCATGAAGTCCTGTGATATTATAAATTTCCTGTGCAAATGCTGTGGCAATCTCCTGAAATTGATAATTGTCAAGCCCGTCCGTATTCTTTTTCTGCCCTGATATCGCAACTAAAAATTCTGCCCCCTTGTACTTCATTTTCACGAATACATTTCCGGTGGGAGAAGGGAAAAAATCCGGCACCGGACTTGAACTGTATTTCTCACAGTTTATCTCTGTAATCTTTGCATCGATTCCATATTTTTCTCTTATATAATTTTTCGCATTTTCCCGTCCTTGCTTTTCATAACGCTTCATTTCTCTCTTTTCTTCCAGCGTATAGCCACAACCTGTCACTGTAACCATTATCAAAGCAAGAAGGATCCAATAAACGGCTTTTCTTTTTCCCATACATCTCCTCCCAATCCATCCCCTCATTTGCCATTACTTTTTTAATTATACTGCTCTTTATAAATCTCTGTCAATTTTATACAACAGACACCTTGTTATTCCACACAAAACCAGTTAAAATGTACTTTGCAAATGAATGTTGCAAATGTTATCTCAGTCGAGAAGACTCCCACCTCTTCAGATGGTGAGTAATAGCAAATTTGTCTCAGTGGGAGTTAGGTCTCCGACTGAGATAAACGCTCCGCGAGGATGCGCAGTGATTCTGATAGGAATATGTCAGCTTCTCTGACCAGAATCACGCGCCAAGTCTCACGGACGTTCGACTTGAATTATGGGGGAATGTTACATATGAATAAGAAAAATCAATACGCAGACGCTGTAAAGGAAACGTTGATTCTGACGCTTGCTGTGGCAATTATTGCAGCTGCAGTCTACTTCTTCCTTGTACCGAGTCACGCTTCTGTCAGCAGTATCTCCGGTCTTGGAATCATTTTGTCAAACTTTGTACCGCTTCCATTGTCAGCAATCACTATGATCTTAAATGTAGTGCTTCTGATTATCGGATTCTTTACATGCGGTCGGGAATTCGGAGCAAAAACTGTCTATACAAGCATTATGCTTCCACTGTTTCTGGGGCTTTTCGAAAAGATTTTCCCGGATTTTTACTCCATGACCGACAGTCAGGAACTGGATGTACTCTGTTATATATTGGTCGTAAGCGTCGGACTTGCAATTTTGTTCAATCGAAATGCCTCTTCTGGCGGACTGGATATTGTTGCCAAAATTATGAACAAATATCTGCATATGGATCTCGGAAAAGCTATGTCACTGTCCGGTATGTGTGTGGCTCTGTCCGCAGCACTTGTGTACGACAAGAAAACTGTAGTTTTAAGTGTCCTCGGTACTTATTTTAACGGAATCGTACTGGATCACTTTATCTTCAATCAGGATATGAAACGGCGTGTCTGCATCATCACCCAGAAAGAAGAAGAACTGCGCCACTTCATTTTATATGAACTTCACAGCGGAGCTACTATCTACGAATCCATCGGTGCTTACACAATGGAAAAGCATAACGAAATTATCACGATTGTGGATAAAACAGAATACCAGAAATTGATGAAATACATCAATCAGGTGGATCCTAAGGCGTTTATCACAATCTACAAAGTTTCCAATATGCGGTATCAGCCAAAAATTTAGTACACATTCTATATGACAAAAAATTGCTCAGACCTTACACGGTCTGAGCAATTTTTCTGTCATATGAGTTCTCACTCATTCTTTTCCTACCAGTCGGTATACAAATCAATATTACCTTTTCCACTTCCACTATCATAGACTTTTCCAGCTCCAAGAGATGTCTCGACCACGGTTCCTTTTGGATAGTCATCACTGGCAAGTACAATATAACCATCTTTGTCACGGATTGTTCCGTCACTCGCAATATGACGTCCCGGAATGTTAAGTCCTGCTCCCGGAAGTACCTTCTGTGAATAATAGGTTTCAGTATGTCCGTTAAACCAGATTCTCCCTTTGGATGGGGTCAGACCACCGGAAGGAATATTATACTTTCCATTACTGGAACTGCTCCCAGAACTGCTCCCGGAGTTATTATTACTTCCGGAATTAGAAGGTTTGGAAGAGCTGTTATTATTGGAACTGCTTCCGGAAGTATTATTTCCAGTGGAAGCTGATGCCTGCTTTGCCGCTTCTTCCTGTGCTTTTTTCTGCGCTTCTTCCTCCTGCTTTGCCTGTGCCTCACGCGCTGCCTGAAGCTGCGCATTCACAGTCGCAAGATCTGTGGAAGTTGCTGCTGCTTTCGCCTGAAGATTCTGCTGCTCAGTATTTAACTGACTCTGTAAATCTGTCAGTTCCTGCTGCTGGCTCTTAAGATCCTCTTCCTGCGTCTCGATACCTTGACGTATCTCCATCATGTTCTCCAACATTTCCTTATCATAATCGGTAATGTTCTGAATGAACTCGGCTTTGTTGAGGAAGTCTCCCATACTGTCTGCAGTAAACAGCATAGTGATCATTGTCTCTGAACCATTTTCATACATGTACTTAATACGAGTCTTCATCGTTTCATACTGCTTTTCCTCGTTATTACGAGAAATCTGAAGTGATGCCTCCAGGCGGTATACTTCATTGTTCGACTCTTCAATTTCCGCTTCTGTCTCAGCAATCTTATTGCTGAGCGTAACCAAATCCTGATTAATCCCTTCCAGTTGACTTTGAAGATTACTGGTCTTATCTTCGAGGCTTTTGACCTCCGCTGCATGCACCGGCATTGCTGACAGTGCGACACCGAATGCACAGACAAAGGCTGCCCCGCGTCTTGCGATCCGTTTCTTATGCATGTTCATAAATGTAATCCTTTCTTGTTTGTTTTGGGGTTAACACTAAGACATTATATACTATTTTTTCAAAAAGAACAACCTTTCTTTGCACAGCACGTTTTTTCAGGGCTCTCTGACTACGCAAAAAGCTGCCTTGTTTCGAGTCGTTCCGACTGTTTCCCGGCAGCTTTTTTTTAATATTTTTACTGTTCTGTAACTACTTTTCCAGCAGCTTTTTCTTTCTTTTTATCATACATTGCAAACATTCCTGCAAGTAATGTTCCTGAGATAGAATGCCATGTACAGGAGACTGCACAGATGATTGCTGACTCCGGTGTGGAAGCGAACTGTGCTGTCGTTGTAGCAAGATTTGTGGCGAGTCCTGCGTTCTGCATTCCGACTTCGATTGCTATCGTTCTCTTTTTGGATGTGTTCATTCCGACCAGTTTTCCTGCACCGTATCCGAACAGATATCCAAGTCCATTGTGAAGCAGTACTGCAACAAAGATTACAACGCCGGACTGGAAGAATTTTGATCCCTGTGAAGATACAACACCACCAACAACACATGCAAGTCCAAGAACTGCAACCCCTGGCATCATCTGCTGGATCTCATGGAACATTTTCTTCTTACCATACAGATAATTCAGTAAAAATCCAAATCCTACAGGAAGGATTACTGTCTCAATGATAGATACGAACATTGGAAGTCCTTTAATCGTAATCTGAGTTCCTCTTGCGAGAAATGATACCATAAGCGGTGTCATAACCGGGGAAACCAGTGTAGATACTGTTGTCATTCCTACAGAAAATGCTACATCTCCACCACACAGATAAGACATGATATTGGAAGATACGCCTCCTGGACAGCAGCCTACTAAAATCAGTCCAAGTGCGATTCCGTCAGGAAGATGTAATAACTTCGTCAGTGCAAATGCCAGAAATGGCATAATCAGATACTGTGCGATTGCACCTACACAGATATCAAATGGTCGCTGTGCCAGTATCTTAAAATCTTCTGTTGTCAGTGTCAGACCCATGCTGAACATGATGACACCAATGATAATAGACTGACTGGTGAATTTATTGGCTACCATATCTGTAAACAGGGCATAATTGACCCACCCCATCATAGATGGTACGAAAAATGTAACAATCGCAATTGCGATTACTACAACCGACGTGTAATCTGATAAAAATTTGCTTGCTTTTTGTAATGCTTTCATTTTCAAGTCCTCCTTAAGCTATTACATGTCCACCAAAACTACTCTCATTCCCTGCATATTTGCATAGTATACAATGCAAAAAGTCCCTTCCCAGACCATAGTCTGAAAAGGGACGAATAAAATTCCGCGTTACCACCCTGATTCCGTAAAATACAATATTTTACGACACTCTGTCACGTACTAACATACGCTTTCCCTGTAACGGAGGATACCGGCGAGGTCTACTGATATAACTTTCAACCCGCTTCTCAGAGAGGATATCCTTATCTTGCTACTGCCTGCTTCCACCACACACAGGCTCTCTGTGAAATAACAATTGATATGGCATTGTTCTCATCAACGAATTTCGGTGAACTAATATTTATTTACAAATTGATATTATATACTTATGTTCAGAAATTTCAAGAAGTAATTTTAACCTTTTCCTTGATGTTTTTTAACCTTTTTCATATATTTACATTCAAGAATGCCTCGGCATTATTCCTCACTGTTTTTTAACTTCTGAAGTGCTGCATTTACTACATGCTCTACCAAAATAGATGTTGTGACTCCGCCGACTCCTCTCGGAACTGGTGTAATTGCATCTACGATCGGTTCTGCCTCATCAAATGCTACGTCTCCACACAGATTGCCTTCTTCGTTCACATTAATTCCCACGTCAATAACAACTTGTCCTGTTCTTAAATGTTCTTTCTTTATAAATCCTGCACTTCCTGCTGCCGCAACTACGATATCTGCAGCCTGTACTTCCTGCTTTATATTCTTAGTCTTTGTATGACAGACTGTAATTGTTGCATTTTTCTTCAGAAGCATCATAGCTACCGGCTTTCCGACTACAAGGCTTCGTCCTACGATCACTGCTTTTTTCCCGGTACAGTCAATTCCATAATGATCCAGTATCCTGATACATGCACTTGCGGTACACGGCGCATAGCCCATCTCTTTTCCGGCAAATATACCTGCCATGGAAAGATTAGTAATTCCATCTACGTCCTTTTCTACAGCCAATGTATTTAAAATTTTCTCTTCGTCCAGATGAGATGGCAACGGGCGGAAAATCAATACTCCGTGAATATCTTCCGCCTTGTTTAGTTTCTGGATCGTATCAATCACTATTTCTTCCGTTACATCTTCCGGAAGCAGAAACTTTTCATATGCCACAGATAATTTTTCGCAACGCTTTATAGCATTGCGCTCGTATGCAATATCATCCTGTTTTTCACCAATTCGGATAATTCCAAGTTTCGGCATCACTTGATGCTCTTTTAATGTTTTTACTTTTTCTTCAATCTCCTCATTCAATGAAGCAGTTACTTCTTTACCTAACAGTATCTGTGCCATTTTACGATTCTCCTTTTTCATTACCCTGACTTACCGGATCTCATTGCATACATTTTCAAATATTTCATCTGCCTTCTTCTCATAAGTTTTTCTGAGACTGTCTGTCTCATCATTCAACTGTTGAGCTAATACACGATCTTTCATAGATTTTGTATTAATATAAATGTTCAGTGACGCGCCCTGCAGTGCAGACTTCAAAAGTGTTGCTCCGACTCCTGCATCACTAAGTGCAATCCGGCTTCCTTTTTCAGCGAACTCTTCCATCAGGTCTAATCCTCTTGCACAGGTTTTCATAATTTCAAGCGGTACTTCACATGCATCTTTTAACACAACTGCCATAACTTCTTCCTTTTTTGCAAGTTCTTCCGGCGTACTCTTTGGCAGACTGTACGCTTTGCTTAATGGTTCAAAGACCTCGGCATCTTTTGCCACAAGTTCAAGAAGCCGCTTTGTAATTTCATCTGCTTCTTTTTTACAACGGATAATATCTTCTTCTACATCTGCATAACGCTTCTTACCGACAGTAAGACTTCCCACCATATTGCCAAGTGCTACTCCGATTGCTCCTACTAAAGCAGACGCTCCGCCTCCTCCCGGAATCGGGGCACTGCTCGCAAGGACATCTATAAATTCTCTGCATGAGTGTTCTGTAAAATCTATCTGTTTATCTAATGAACTCATAGTACGTACCTCATTCTCTAAATACTTTAAATCGTAAAGATTGTTATTATAATAACATTTTCTAAGTGACACATCAATTTCCATATTATCTAAATCTATGTGCCAATTTTATCTACATTTTGTAAAAACTATGACATTTCATAATAATGTGCGTAAATACCCCCACGTGCGATCAACTCATCGTGTGTTCCACGTTCTGCTATTCCATTGTCGGCAACGACCAGAATCTCATCTGCATTACGAATCGTGGACAGACGATGTGCAATTGTAATGGTCGTACGATTCTTTGCCAACTCTTCAAGACTCTGCTGGATCCAACGTTCACTTTCATTATCCAATGCACTGGTTGCCTCATCCAGAATCAGGATTGGCGGATTCTTAAGGAAAACTCTGGCAATAGAAATTCTCTGCTTCTGTCCACCGGAAAGCCGGGTTCCTCTTTCTCCGACAAATGTTTCATATCCATCCGGAAGTTCCATAATAAAGTCATGGATATTGGCTTTCTTTGCCGCATCTTCAATCTCTTCCATCGTAGCGTCAGGCTTACCATATGCAATATTTTCACGGATACTTCCACAGAAAAGATAAACATCCTGCTGCACAAGACCAATCTGATTACGCAGACTCTCAAGGGTCAGCTTTCTCACATCTTTTCCGTCAACCGTAATCTTTCCACCTGTTACATCGTAAAATCTTGGAAGCAGGGAACAAATTGTTGTCTTGCCACTTCCAGAAGGACCAACCAACGCAATTGATTTTCCAGCCGGAATATGGAACGATACATTTTCCAGAACCGGCGTGTCATCATCACTATAATGAAAGAAAACATTTTCATAATTCACATCTCCCTTCACGTCATCAAGCAGCTCTGCATCCGGTGCATTCGTAATCTCAGGCTCTGTCTCGACCACGTCCAGAAATCTCCGAAATCCGGACAGACCTTTCTGCATCATCTCAGTCAGCTCCACAAGAATCTGAATCGGACTGATAAAGATTCCGATATAAAGCGCATACATAGCAAGATCAGCTACTTCCATCTGACCATGGGCTATGAGCCAGCCTCCAAATACAAGCGTAATCAGATACATCATGCCCTGAAAGAACAGATTTCCACTCATAAAGCTTCCCATACACTGATAGTTCGCTTTCTTAGATAAAAGAAATCCATGATTGCTCTCCATGAACTTCTCCCGCTCAATCTCTTCATTTGCAAAAGACTGTACGACACGGATTCCGGCAAGCGTATCCTGCAAACTGGAATTCACGTTCCCGATTTTCTGTCTGTTATCCATAAATGTTGTCTGCATCTTCCGGTTCTGGCTGCCTGAAAAGAAAATCATAAATACAACCATTACAAGAAGCGGAATCGCAAGCTTCCAGTTGATCAGGAATAAAAATACAAAAGAACCGATAATTTTAATCAGCGAGATAAATAAATTCTCCGGTCCGTGATGCGCAAACTCCGCAATATCAAACAGATCCGATACCAGTTTACTCATCATCTGTCCGGAATTGTTCTGATCATAATAAGAAAACGACAATTTTTCATAATGATCAAATAATTGTTGACGCATATCGCGCTCCATGTGCGCTCCCATCATATGCCCCTGATAGCTGACATAATATTTACAACATGCCTGAAGAACATAAATCAAGAACAACACAATCCCAATCGGTACAAGATTGCGCATAATTGAAGACGCATTTTCCACAAACAACGTCCTCGTAAGTGTCCGTAAAATCTGAGGAAAAGCCAGATCCACCAGGCTGATTATCGCTGCACAGACAAGATCTAAGAAAAAAACAGCTTTGTACGGCGCATAATATTGAATAAATCTCTTTAACGTATGCATTTAAAAACCTCTTTCTACCCAAAATCGCTAGTAATATTATATATACAATTTTGAAAATATATAATTGGGGACGGGGTTTTTTTAAAAAAACCCCGTCCCCAATTAAACTTTAACCTGTCCCTTTTTGTAATCGTCAAAACAATTCCAATTATTTCAAAAAGTCTGGATCTTCAAAATAGTTTATCTTCATAGAATTTTTTACATCTCGAAGTGTTTCTGCAGCTTTTGCCTCTGCAACCTTGCTTCCTTCTTTGAGAATGTCGTATATATCCGGAAGTCTCTTCTCCCATGATTTTCTTCTCTCGCGGATTGGTGCAAGTTCTGCCTGCATTACATTGTTCAGGAATTTTTTTACTTTTACATCTCCAAGTCCACCGCGTTTGTAATGTTCTTTCAGTTCCTCCAGGTTTGCATAATCTGGAAGAAATTCGTCTACATAATCCTGCTTGCAGAATGCATCAAGATAAATGAATACCGGGTTGCCTTCTACCTGCCCTGGATCTTCGACTCTTAAGTGATTCGGATCTGTGAACATGGACATAACTTTTTTCTTAATGTCTTCTGCTTCATCTGACAGGTAAATACAATTTCCAAGTGATTTACTCATCTTTGCCTTACCGTCGATTCCTGGCAGTCTCAGGCATGCTTTGTTAGATGGAAGAATAATATCTGGCTCTGTCAGTGTCTCACCATACACGCTGTTGAATTTGTGTACGATTTCTTTACACTGCTCCAGCATCGGCAGCTGATCCTCTCCTACCGGTACAGTTGTTGCACGAAACGCCGTGATATCTGCTGCCTGACTGATCGGATAGCAGAAAAATCCGACCGGAATGCTTGCCTCAAAATTTCTCTGCTGAATCTCGGCTTTTACTGTAGGGTTTCTCTGTACCCTGGACACTGTAACCAGATTCATATAATAAAATGTAAGCTCTGTCAGTTCCGGAACCATAGACTGAATAAAAATATTAGATTTTGCCGGGTCGATTCCGCAAGCAAGATAATCCAGTGCCACATTCATAATATTCTGTCTTACTTTCTCTGGATGCTCCGCATTGTCTGTCAATGCCTGAGCATCTGCAATCATAATATAGATTTCATCATAATCACCGGAATTCTGCAATTTCACACGCTCCTGCAGTGATCCTACATAATGTCCCACATGAAGACGTCCTGTTGGTCTGTCACCGGTTAAGATAATTTTCTTCATTTTTTGTTCTCCTTAGCATATATTTTACATAATCTGTATCCATATACAATTACATGTCTTTACAATCTGCCTGCTTTCCTTATATTATCTATGCTTAAAGCATAGATTCAAAGCAAGCAATATCTAAGCAAGCAATATCTACGCAGGCAATATCTTTGTTCATTATAAGCTTTTCTTAAGAAAGCGTCAATACACGAACACAGTAATTCGTTAAACTGTAGGTTTAGGTTTATCCTGTAAATCTATATTATAAATCTATTCTTTTATTATTATGCTACACCTTGTTGTCCTTTCTTACATGCTACTTCGAATTCTCTTAATTTTCTTTTTGCTTCTTCACTCAAATTTCCCGGCACATCAATCTGGACCGTCACATATTGATCTCCATGCTGATTCTTATCTTTCATAGAAACAATTCCTTTGCCTCTCAAACGAATCTTTGTTCCGGACTGAGTTCCCGGATTAATCTTACACAATACATTTCCGTGAAGTGTCTCAACCTTCGCCTCACCGCCAAGTACTGCTGTTGTGAATGGAACTCTGACTGTTGTGTAAACATCCATGCCCTTCCGTTCATATCCTGGTTTTGATGCGACTTTCACTTTCAGAAGAAGATCTCCTGCTTTTCCGCCATTGATTCCCGGATTTCCTTTTCCGCGAAGCCGAATACTCTTACCCGTATCAATGCCGGCCGGAATCTTTACCTTCAATGCTTTGCCTACTGCTTTTCCATTGTTTTCCGTCAAATGTATGACTTTCTCACAACCAAAGGCAGCTTCGTCAAATCCTACTGTAATTTCTGCTGTAACATCTGCTCCGTCCTGGCTGTAATTTCCATACGATCCACTTTCGCCAAAGCCACTTCCACTAAAGCCGCTTCCTCCAAAGCCACTTCCACTAAAACCAGTGCCGCCAAAGCCACTTCTTCCAAAGCCACTTCCACTAAAGCCACTCCTTGATCCTTTCGAAGAACTTCTTGTAGCGCCGCCAAAGCCACCAAAGCTTCCTCCAAAAATGTTCTTCAGGAAATCGTCCATATCGCCATTTCCTTCAAAATGATATTCATGGAATGTACCGTCCGGTCCTGCATACTGGTAAGTACCGCCTCCATTTCTGCTATAAGCGCCGCCATAAGCACCACCTGCTGCACCGCTTCCATCGAATGCAGCATGACCAAACTGGTCATACATTTTTTTCTTTTCCGGGTCACTTAATATATTGTAGGCTTCTGTTGCTTCCTTGAAGCGCTCTGCCGCCTGTGCATTTCCCTGGTTTGTATCCGGGTGGTATTTTTTTGCCAGTTTCCGATATGCCTTTTTTATTGTGTTCTTGTCTGCATCCCGGCTAACTCCTAGGACTTCATAATAATCTCTTTTTGCTGACATAATCTGTTCCTCCCTTAGTTTGCTGTTTTTCATATTCAAGAATGTCTGCAGATTGTATTCTGATACCCTCTGATATCTTAAATTACCCCACAGGAATTTACCTGTGGGGTAATCATATCTGCCATAAAACATAATTTCTCGATTACTTCAGAACTCTTTTTGTTCTACTTGTAATATAACACTCATTTTTTATATTGTCAACATAAGATTGTATTTTTTTAACGTCCGGAATTATTCATATTTACAACCAATAGGCTCGCCCATTTTTACCAATGTCTCTGCCTGTGCTTTTGTATTGTGGATAATATCCTTGTCCGGTTCTGCCATGCCAGGCTCTGTCATCACCACAATCGTAGAACCACCGAATTCGAACATTCCTTTTTCGTCACCACGTTTTACCTGAGCAGAATCTTCTTCATGATTATTGATTTTTCCAACCATCAAAGCTCCTACTTCCATAAGAAGGATTGTTCCAAGCTCCTTTGTCTTTAGAAGACAGTACTCTCTCGAATTCATTTTGTAAATTGGATAATAATCATTTGCCACTGGGTTCACTGTATGAAGTACGCCGCGAATCTTCCTCTGCCTTGACTTTCGTCCATCTGCCACATAGCAGTACCGGTGATAATCATCCACTGTCAGACGGATCACATAAATCCAGCCGCCCATATAACGTTCTGCCAAACGCTCATCTTTTAAAAGCTGCGCTGCCGTGTACTGTGTGTGTTTGATCCAGAATCTCCCTTTCTGCGTGATTGGATATGCAGTGACTTTTCCGTCGCTTGGGCTGATCAGAACATTTTTCTGATTATTGATTGGTCTTTGCTCCGCCTTGATCTTCCTTGTAAAAAATGCATTATAGGAATCAAATTCCTGCTTTTCATAAATGCCAAGATCAATGTGATTCTTTTTTACAAAGGAAGGGATTATCCTCCTGGAAAGTCTTGTACTTAAAAACTTTCCACAAATATCAGAAACTGCCGGAGACAAAAATGGGCGGAGCAGCATTCTGGTCAGCGCATGACCATAAATAACTTCTAACAGGTGATCCTGTCCGGTCGTTCCGTCTATTTTCGTTCCATCACGAGTGATATATGTCATAGTCATGTCTTTTTCCTCACTTAATGTTCAATCTCTTTCACGATTCCACCTGACTTTGCAGGAATTCTCTACCAGATATGCAGTCCATGCAGCACTGCCAGTGCGACAATGATAACCATGACAGTCTGTCCCAGCTTCTTCGGCTTGCGGAGTCTGAAATTTGTGATAAATAAAAGTCCGATGATCAGTATAAGCGCATGCAAGGCAATGATAAAATCTTTGCCAAGTATCGGACGGAACACATATAAAATAGGAAGTGCAACTGCCATAGAAGTAATCGGAAGTCCTTGATAACATTCCCTGTTTTCCGTGGTCTCTTCCTGACGGATTTCTTCAGACACATTATACCATGCCAGACGGATCAGTCCTGCCAGCACATAGAACATCAGAATCGCAACTCCGATACCATGGTTCATTCCCATACGGTATGCGATCAATGTCGGACCTACACCAAAACAGATAATATCTGCCAACGAATCAATCTGAATTCCAAACTTTTTCTCCACTTCAGTACGATTTTTTTTCGTCCGTGCGATCTTTCCATCAAACATATCGCAAAATCCGGACAGTGCCAGACAGACAATCGCCATCCTCGGATAACCATTCATAGAAAACAGCATTCCTCCCATCGAAATCAATACACTTACACAAGTCAGCACTACTGTATAATCATATACACCTAACATCATTCATTTCCCTCAACTTTCTTATCCCTTTTCAACATTTCTTCCTATTGTAAAATTTGCAAAAATTGTAAGCAGTGCACTTAAGATCAGCTCGGTGTAATATCCAAGGCCACGGCTTAAGAGCATTCCCGGAAGCAATAACTTACTACCGAATATTGGTAAAAATATTCTTAAAAATAACTGTTCGCTGATTCCCATTCCTCCTGGCAGCGGCAACATATCCACAGCCACAGAGATGGTTCCCTGCAATACAATTATGACAAATGCAGAACTTCCGGAGAGTCCAAATGCTTTGTATACAAACCAGGTTGCCGCGAACAATGCAAATCTCTGGAATACTGTAATTGCAAACACTTCCACAAGCACCCATACATGCTCCCGCAGATACACCGCCGTCGCACGGTACTGATCCATAGAAGCATTCAACTTTTCAAGTCTTGAACTCTTTTTCTTCATCAAATGCATTTTTTCCAAAAGGTCAAGTCCTTTTACAAGAATTGTTCTTGCAAGCATCGGATGAAATACAAGTACCAGCATTCCTGACACACAGAATACATTAAGTGCCGTTCCCAGATAAAAAACATAACGAACCTGGTAAAGGTGTGCCTTAATAAAGCTCTGACCCAAAATCGTCAGTGTAACTCCGATTACCACGAGTACCAGCTTATATGTAATAGTCACAATCATAAGAACAAGCGTAGACACCGGAATCGGAATCTTCTCTTTTTTCATATAATATATCTGAGCCGGCTGTCCGCCTGTCGCTGACGGAGTGATACAGCTAAAGAAAAAACCGACCGAGGAGAATAAAAAGCAAGTCCATTTTTTCAGCTTGATTCCAAGTGTACGCATCATATAAAAAATGATGATGGATTCTCCCCAGATAAATACTACGACACAAATCACTCCCGGAATCAGCCAGAGTGGATTCACTGTCTTCAAAATGTGAACAATCTCTCCTAAATCCTCCCCGTGAAAGACGCCATACAGTGTTCCGGTAAATACAAGGATCAGGAATACTATATTACATATCATTTTTTTCTTATCTGCCATTCTTCCTTCCCCCTGTCAGCTGTTTTCCTTTTTCCTAAAAAAATCTTCCATACATGTTCCAACTGATTTATGATATGTTGCAGCCAATCTGACATATTTTCAATGATTCTCTGATAAATCCGATATCCATTCGTACGTCTGCTGATCTGCCATGTTACTTCTGCTACCACAATTCCACTAAACACATCAACCAGCACATGCTGTCTGAGTGCAAGGGTAGAAATAAATACCAGAACTGCGATAACCTCAGACAAATTTTGGTACCACTTTGGAACATTTTCACATTTTCTAAGTCCTATACAGCAAAACCAGCTCGCCATACAGTGAATGGACGGAAACAAATTAACCGGCTTGTCAATCTGGTACAGGAAACGAACTGCACCAGTGAAGATGTCACTGCCTGTAAGTTCCGGTCTTGTATTTGTAGTTGGGAAAAATACAAAACAGACAAAACAGATCAGCCGCGCATAAAAGTCAGCAGTAAAAAATTGATACCTGTGTTTCTCTTTCTGCGCCGCAATGAGTAGATAATTCACAACCCAGAATATATAGCATCCAAAATAAATTATGATGAATTGCGGCATAAATGGTACAAGTCTGTAGACAGAACTTGACAGATTGTGTGCTGCAATTCCTGTTTTGATTAAGGGTGCACTCCAGTATACCACAGAATTCAGCAAAAATGTAAATATCGGTGGCAATAAAATTCTTAAGATTTCTTTTTTCTTTTTTTTACACATTTTCTCTCTGCTTAATTTGTTCATAATACCTATTTTATACGCTGAAAAAAAAATAACAATATACTTTAGAATATCTTAATAAAATTTATGAGTTTCCTTAAGAAACTGTGGAATTTCGGCACTCTGTAAAGATTCTCAGACCTTTTTGTCATATACACACACGCTAAAAAGCCGACTAAATAATTGATTTTCTCATTTAGTCAGCTTTTAACTCTCTTAATAATTCAAGAATGCCTCGGGGTGAAATCCCAGTCTGCCTGGCAAACAGGTTTCTTATAGGAAGTCCTTGCAGGATACAAGAAGGTCAATCTTCTTCCACTGTGTCTCTTCATCAATACAGTTTCCTTCTTCCACTGAAGCAAATCCACACTGCGGGGAAAGTGCGATCTGCTCTCCTGCTACCGCTTTCGCTTCCTCATAACGTTTCTTAATTTCATCGTGATCTTCCAGAACTGGATTCTTTGTGGAGATCAGACCTGCCACAAAGAGAGCGTCCTTATCTTTTAACACTTTCCAAGGTTCAAAAGAACCCGAGCGCGCATCGTCGTACTCTACAAAGAATGCATCATACGGAATGTCTGCAATGACTGGTGCCACTGCATCATAAAATCCTGAAAATAACGGATTCCCTTTGAAATTTCCTTTGCAGAAATGTGTTGCAACAACCATATCAACCGGCTTCTTTTCCAGCGCTTTTGTGGACACATTCCAGAACCAGTTCAATACCTCTTTCTGCGTATAACCAAGTGCTTCTACTTTCTGTAAAAACTTCTCATCGATCAGGTAAGTCCATGAAGTATCGTCAATCTGCAGATAACGGCATCCATGATCATAAAAATCCAAAATTGCATCCTGATAAGCCTTTGCAATATCATCAATCAAAGCTTTTAAATCTCTTCCATAATACGGAGTTTCTTTGTTGCCAAGCTGAAGGAAATGATCGACCAAAATCATATTCGGACCGGAGATACATTTCTTCGCAGTCACACCTTCATACTGGGATGCCAGCTCGTGAAGATAATCCCACGCTTCTACCTCTGGGTGAACCTTATTCTTATCATAGGAAATCTTTCCTGTAACTGTTCCAAGTTCAATCTCATTGCTTGTACCGTTGATTTCCTTTGTAAAATGAATTGTATCAAATCCATCAAATTCTTTTAGCCAATCCAGATGCCACCAGCGACGGCGGAACTCTCCGTCTGTCACAAATAGAAGCCCATGCTCCACTTCTTTTTTTACCAGCTTTGTAATTTCCTCATCCTCGACCTTTTTCAAATCTTCTCTTGTGATTGCACCACTCTTAAACTCTGCTCTCGCCTTTTTAATTGCCTCCGGGCGTAGGAAAGAACCTACAATATCATACTTTATCTGAACCATATCAATATCTCCTTTTCCCATTTTTTGTTATCCTCTTCATGCATTACACTATACAAGAGAAAAGAAGATTTGAAAAATACATAAAAAGCACAGTTTGTTATAACTTTAAGTTATGGCAAGGTGCATTTCTTAAGAAATCATTTTTCCATCGTGTCTGTTGGTCAGTATCGTCTAAAACTTCCTGATCTTGTGAAACATAATTGTCTCGAACAATATCTGCACTTTCTTCATATAAATGTTCCAGCGCCTCGAACTTTTCTTCAAACTGCCCGGAAAATTTGTTCCAGATCTGTGCATGGTATTTCTGAAACCCGAAAAGATCTGTCAGATAACTAAACCGCTCCAAATCCTCAAATGTCATTTTTCTATTTTCAAGTAAAATATCTCTGTCCTTCTCTCCACAAAAATACAAAAATGCATATTTTTCAATATCTGCCTGATTCATATTCCGCCTCCTTATTTTGTTCCGTTTTGCCTCACTTTTACAACCGATTTTATCTTGATTCAACTGCAAAATCAATAGAAAAGATGCAAAAAACGAGACAGAATTTGAGACTAATAAACGATACATTACAGATATCAAAATCAACGCATTTACTATGTATTTTGATACTTATCCTCGTGGTGCTCCAGCCAGATAAAGACACCAGCACAAATTATCACGGAAATGAGCGAGCCTGCCGGAGCTGCACAGCCCATTGGAAAAAGCGTATCCTTAAAATGAACTGACGCATAATAGGACAGCGGGATTCTCGCACACACAATTGATATCGAATTATGAATAAACGAAATTACCGACAGACCATATGCATAGAAATATCCACTCAGGCAGAAATGAATTCCTGCAAAAATGCAGTCTGACGCATAGCTGCGAAGATATCCGGCTCCACTTACTGCAACTGCACCATCATTTGTAAATAATCCTACCAGCGGAACTGACACAAACTGTACGATAATCGTCATAATTAATCCATATGTCACCGTAATCATCAGCACATATTTTAATGTCAGCTTTGCACGGTCGTGTTTTCCCGCTCCGATATTCTGCGCCACAAGTGCTGAGATTGTAGACATCATAGACGATGGAACAAGGAATAAAATACTGATGATCTTCTCCACAATTCCAACTGCTGCCGCATCTGTCAGTCCTCGCTGGTTTGCAAAAATCGTGATTACAACAAAAGATACCTGGATGAAACCGTCCTGCAGGCACACCGGAACTCCGACCTTTAAAATATTTTTCATGGTCATGCGTTTCGGTCTGAAATTCGATTTTTCCAAACGAATTCCACCCTTTCTTTTCAAAATCACAACCATCGATACAACTACACTGATTGCCTGTGCGATCGTCGTTCCAAGGGCAGCACCGGCTGCATCCAACCCCAGCAACCCAATAAACAGATAATCCAATCCGATATTGGCCACACATGCCACCGCAATAAAATACATCGGACTCTTAGAATCCCCCATCCCCCGGAAAATGGAGCTGATAATATTATAAGCTGTGATAAAAGGAATCCCTATAAAACAAATAGTCAGATAACGAACTGTCCCTTCTACTGCCTCCGCCGGAGTAGACATAATCCCAACAATTGGTCGGACAAGCACAAGAAGGACTGCCATCAGAACCATAGATATTCCCATAAACATCGTCACCGTATTTCCGATACATTCCGCTGCCTGCCGTTTATTTTTTGCACCGATACTACGACCGATCATCACTGTCGAACCCATGGCAAGTCCCACTATCATTACCGTTAACATATGCATGATCTGACTTCCGATCGACACTGCTGTCGTACTGCTGACTCCTCCGAACTGCCCTACAATGAACAGATCTGCCATTCCATATAATGTCTGCAAAAAGTATGACAGCAAGTACGGTAAAGAAAAATAAACTACCGTCTTGAACACACTGCCACTCGTCAAATCTCTCTCCATAATAAAAATTGCCTTTAAATCCTACTTCTGTATTTTCTCCATTTTACATATCTTCCGGATTATTTCTTTCCATATTTTCTCTTTAAGCCCGGCATCTTTTCTTCCATCATTTTCAAGAACCTGTCTTTTTCTCCTAAATCCATTCCATCTTTCGCAATAATTGTAATCTGCCACTCCTTTGTAAAGAGAAGGAAATAATGCTCTGTCTCAATTAATGTATCCATAACTTCATATCTGACTGCACTTTTCCCACCGGAAAGCGGATTCTGGATCAGAATATCTGCATCGCGAAATACAATTGGTGCGATCACTTCTTTTTTTCCATAAAGCTCATCCAATTTTTTCAGGAATCCTTTAATCTGTTTGCTCTCGATCATTTTTAATTCCCCATAAAAAATGACAATTGCAAATACTGCCAGCAACATCGTAGACGCTCTTCCTGACAACATGCAATATGCTGCCAGCAGCACAAATGCTGCACTGGCAATTGCACTGATCTTACGGATTCCCGGCTTGATCAGATATTTTCTCGCCTCTTTTAATGCTGACTCATTAATAACCGACTGTACTTCCATTTTAACCTCTCCTCATATTTTATTCCTTATCACTTTTCAGTTCAAGAATGCCTCGGCATTCTTGCTGCGAGGTGCGCGTCATGAAATTGCATGACATACTTCTACTGCACACCTCTGCAATCCTGCCGGAGGCTATATCATTTCCTTGAAAAAATGTGTTTTATAAACACATAGAGTACAATTACAGATGCACCTAAGTATCCAATTGCACCAAGTGCAGGGATGCCCAGAATCTTCGGCTTCATATCTGTCGTGCAGATTATGCTGGAACTAATAAGCAGCGCCATGACCCAAAGGCCCATGACCACATTTCTCGTGACACGGCGCAACAAATTCGCCAAATCTTCTCCTGCATGCAGATCCAGATTGATCCTTGTCTGGCCTTTCATGTAACCGTCTAAAAGATCTGCCACAAGAGCCGGAATATCCACTGCTTTTCTCATAGACATATAAATGCTCTTCGCCCCGGATTTTGCTTCTTTTTTCCAGTCATGATTCTGGATAAACTGACTTTTCAGCCGGGATGCTGCAATCTCTACCATATTAATCTGTGGACTAATATCCGCAAGCACACCCTCTACGTGAGCAAGTCCTCTCGCCAGCATAGTTAGTCCGTGGGGCATGGTGATTTTATTTTCCTTCATGACATCCATGAGATCCTGAAGGACCTCTGCCACGTCAATACTTCCCATATCTGCCATTCCATACTTTGCCATCAAGCCTCGAATGTCCTTATAAAGCTGGCTTGGATCTGGCTCTCCACGAAATTCTCCAAGCGCCAGCACAGCATCCTGGATCATGCCGATATCGTTAAGGGCAACACCTTCCACTGCCTTGGCAATCTGCTCCCGGTCGCGTTCTGTAAGTCGTCCCATCATACCCATGTCGATCCAGACAATCTTACCATCCCGGATTCGTACATTTCCCGGGTGCGGATCCGCATGAAAAAAACCGTCGTCCATGACCTGTTTGATGAAATTGTCCACATATTTGCTTCCTATTTCATTCATGTCATAGCCATCTTCCAGCAAATGTTCTTTATCATCAATGGCGTAACCATCAATGTACTCCATCACAATAACCGAAGACGTGGTGTATTCTTTAAAAAGAACCGGCGTATCCACAAATGCAACGTCCCGGTTCTTCTCTTTGAACTCTTCCATATTCCCGGCTTCAATGATGAAATTCATTTCCTCTTGAGTGACCTTCCACAGCTCATTCAATACCATTTTAAAATCCACCATGTCAGTGATGCTGATTGGTGGAACAAGGGATACCAGCTTGTGCATGAGTCCGATATCCCGCGCCATGGTCTCATAAATACCTTTTCGCTGTACCTTAATGACCACTTCTTCTCCGGTTTTTAACCGTGCCCGATGCACCTGCGCGATAGACGCTGAACCAAGCGGCGTCTCATCAATCCACTCAAATTCTTCCTGCCACTCATATCCAAAAGAGTCCCGAAGTACCTCCTCCACCTCATAAAAAGGCATCGGAGGTACATCGGAACACAACTTCTGCAATTCATCACAATAATTCTTCGGTAAAATATCTGATCTCAGGGACATCAACTGACCGACCTTAACAAAAGTCGGTCCCAAGTCTTCCAAAATCAACCTCAACTTTTCCGGAGTGATTCCTTTTGAAATTTCATGCTTGTGAAGAACCGCCGCTATTTCTCGAAATCTTCCTTTGTATCCATTTTCATTTTTCTTTTCGGACACGTTATTCTTCCTCTGTCTCAGTTTCTTCTACAGTTTCCATCTTACTGTCAGTTTCAGCTTCTTCTGTCTCCGTTTCCTCATGGTCATCGACATCTTCCACCTCAGTTGCTGAACCTGGAATATCATCGTCCTCTACGACCTCCGCTTCCACAACCTCTGCCTCATGTACCGTATGCATCTTTCCATTGGAAGCTTTGTAATCTTTGATCGTAGACTTCACATTATGCTTTAACTCTTTGTTGAGCACCTTTCCCTGCTCAACTGTCTCCTCACCTTTTTTTGCAAGAGTATCCAGAATATCTGCAGATTTCTCCACTGCATACGCTGCTGTTCCAATTCCTGCAAGTGCCAGTTTCTTTAATCCTTCTCCTAATCTTTCCATAAGTCATATCTCCTTTACGTCTATTCTAAAACTTCTATATCACGGAAGTCTTGTTCCAAATTGGATTACTGCAATATCTGCGCTATCTTCGGCAAAAATATAATGCACCCTGCGATTGCTGCCATAATTGCCGCAATGAGCACTGCTCCCGCCGCGGTATCTTTCGCAACTTTCGCCAACGGGTGGTATTCTTCTGTCACCATATCCACCACCGCTTCCACTGCCGTATTCACATGTTCCAGCGCCATGACCAGTCCGAACAGCACCATACAGATGCACCACTCAATCGCTGAAATCTTCAAAATCATACCCGCAATCACAACAAGCACTGCCGCCACACAATGAATCTTCATATTCCGTTCTTTCCGGACACAAGTAAAAATTCCCTGAAAGGCATAGCCGAAACTTCGATATAGCGGATCTTTCTTTTCCATTTTCATTCGAATCACCTGCTTTTATATGTGTCACTATTATAACAAATTTCATTGATAATATCCAGTATGCCCGCAAGTTTTCCCTTTTCAAAATGTGTACCAAAATTGCACAATTCAAAAAGGGACAGGTTAAACTTCAATTGGGGACGGGGTTTTTTTTAAAAAACCCCCGTCCCCAATTGAAATTGTATTAATTGTCTTATTTATTTTTCCACGGCCACCGTATCTCTGCCTTGAACAGATCTGCCTCTGTCTCAACATGGAAGTGTCCACCTTGCAGTTCTGTAAAGCTTCTTACGATTGCAAGTCCCAGACCGGAGCCCTCGGAATTTCTGGATTCATCACCGCGTACAAAACGCTCGGTAATCTCCTGTGGATTGAATGTCAATTCATCTTTCGAAACATTTTTCATCTGTACTACGATTTCATTTTCTTCTCTGAAAATATCCACAAATACCCTTGTATGTGGCATTGCGTATTTGGTAACGTTCACGATCAGGTTTTCAAAGATCCGGTATGTCTTTTGTCCATCCAAAACAGCCGTCATCTTTTCTTCCGGATAATTACATTTAAATTCCAGATCTGTTTTTTCAATCTTTTCATCCAGTTCCAGTTTCACCTGTTTAAACAGGTTCACAACATCAACGTCTGTCAGATTCAATGTTACATTTTTGCTGCTTGCCTTGCTGATATCGAACAAATCTTCAATCAATACTTTCAGGCGCATGGATTTTCGTTCCAGCACATCGACATACTCTTTCTTTTTCTCTTCGTTTTTTTCATCTTTCAGAAGATTAACATAAGTAATGATCGCTGTCAGTGGCGTTTTCAGATCATGGGACACATTTGTAATGAGTTCTGTCTTCATACGCTGGCTTTTTATTTCCTCTTCCACTGCTTTTTTGTAGCCTTCCTGAATCTTTTCAATCTCTGGTTTAAATGGATTGAACATGCCAAGATTTTCCTTGATTTCCACATTCATGTTGCCTTTTGCCAATTCTCCGGTTGCTTCTAAAAGTCTGGCGTATTTTCGCTTTATATCTTTGTAATATTTCCGCAAAATGAAGAATAATATAACGGAATATATGACAAGTGCCTGCATGCGATAGTCCCAGAAAAGACATACTAAAAATAATACGGCAAAGTTGCAAATAACAATTCTGAGTAAAATTTTGTTGCTCTTATCCGTCAGGTCTACTTCCTGCAGTGATTTCCATACTTTTGCAACAAATGCTTTAAATCTTTTTCCAATGGATTTTGCAGTATCTTCTCCGTTGCTCCCTATCGTTTTAATTTTCTCCCAGTGGCGTCCGACCATGGTCTGCTGTTTTAAGTATCCTTTTATTCCCAACGGTATGACTCTTCTAAGGCTCGCTGCGATCCAGTATGTGGCTGCAAATGTTCCAAGCCACACCATCCAGTCTAAGAAATCCGGATACCCTTTCATTCGGCTTAACAATGCTCCGCTTTGATTCATCAAGAATTCAATCAGCACAAGAGCTGCGATCACAGTCACCTCCAACGGAGCATGGAAGATTTTTTCATTTCCTGTCTGAAAAGTCTTGAAACAAGGATATAGCCATGCCGCAGCTGCTACAACCAGCATCCACAACAAAATTGTATCATTCATTTCATCTGGTGCATAATAAGAATCCGGATTTCCGATTTTATAATCATTGATATACTCCTTCAGATTCTCCGTTGACATTGCAAACAAGTATGTTCGGTTCTTCGGTGTCTGCAAGGATACTTCCTCATAATCCTCATCCGTATCAGGATAAATCGTCACTTCACAATAAGACAGCCAGCTGTCCTGAAAATAATTCCCGATAAGTTTTCGCATGGTTACTGTCTGTTCTTTTGCATACTCACTTTGCTTAATGTTAACACTTGGTTTCCCATTTGCATCATAGGAAATAATCATTCCAAGGGCATAATTTTTTAGATTGCTTTCTGTCAGATTCTTCCCTGAACTGACCGTACTTTTTTCAACATCACCGCCATTTTCATCAAGCACCCGATAGTCCAGATAAGAATTAAAATGTGAATACTCTGACATTTCTGCATTGTAGGAATCATACAGAGATTTTTCAATATCATCTGCGTACTTTCTTCCACTTTCTGTATTATAGAGCAGATATGTACTCTCCAGAAAATGTCCCAGAAAATCTGACGATTTCTCTGCATTTTTTAATGCTTTTGTTTTCGTCTCAGTTCTCATCTGATACCAGCTAAAATACCCGGTCATCATTGCCAATGACGGGATCAATATTGTAATCATGATAAAAAATATAGCTAATTTATGCCTGTTTTTCAATTTTGTATCCAACTCCCCACACCACCTTCAAATATTTTGGTTCCTTCGGGTTAATCTCAATCTTTTCACGAATATTTCGCACATGTACCATGATTGTGTCTGTGTTGACTGCACGTTCATTCCACACACGTTCATAAATCTCGTCCGCTGAGAACACCCTTCCAGGATTTTTCATTAACAATAATAAAATTTTATATTCCATCGGAGTCACTTTTACAAGTTCCCCGTCCACACGGACTTCCACTCGGTCTTCATCCAGTTCAAGACCTCCGATAACGTGAATGTTCTGCGTCTTCTCTTTGTCTCCTAATTTTTCCATAAATCTCCGGTATCTGCGAAGCTGTGAATTTACTCTTGCAAGCAGCTCCAATGGAGTAAATGGTTTTGTTACATAATCATCAGCTCCCATATTAAGCCCCATGATCTTATCCACTTCTTCTGATTTTGCAGACAGAAAAATTACCGGAAAATCGTATTTTTCCCGAAGCTTTACTGTCATCTGAATTCCGTCCATTCTTGGCATCATCACATCTACAATTGCCAGATGGATTTCTTCCTTCTCAATTACTTCCAGTCCCTCAACTCCGTCTGCTGCCTGAAATACTACATATCCCTGGCTTTTCAGATATATTTCAACACCCTCTCGGATTTCCTTATCGTCTTCAACGATCAGCACATGATTCATTTCCATACTTTTATATACCTCTCACTTTCCCATACTTTTTCTGCCTTTCCAAGTATACCATATCCGGCACCTCCTTTTCGCTTTTCTTTCATTTTAACTTTAAAATGTTTTCTTATGTTTATGCTTTATAAGATCTTTTCTTTTTATGTTGTAAATAGCATAAAATGTAATCTTAAAAAACAGCATGCAGAAATTCGAAAGATTTTCTAAAGATTCTACAATTGAATTTCTCGCTTTAACGTACTATACTGTTTTTATATATTTCGATTGCTATGAGGTTCGTCTGTTTTCATAATCTCATTGCTATCATACCTATAAAAATAATATGAGGTGAATTTATGCATAAAGAATTCTTAATGGGTAACGCCGCCATCGCGCTCGGCGCTGTAGCTGCCGGTGTAAATGTAGTCGCAGGTTACCCTGGAACACCTTCTACCGAGGTTCTTGAGACGGTCGCAAAATACCGCCCGGATGATGTCTATGTAGAATGGTCTGTCAATGAAAAAGCCGCTATGGAACTGGCTGCCGGCGCTGCTTACGCCGGAGCACGTTCTCTCGTCACTATGAAGCAGGTTGGTTTAAATGTTGCATCTGATCCACTTATGAGCCTTGAATATGTCGGAGTCAAAGGCGGCATGGTCATTCTCGTTGCCGATGATCCGGGACCGATTTCTTCCCAGACCGAGCAGGATACGAGACATTTTTCCAAATTTTCCAAGCTCCCTTGTTTCGACCCTTCTTCCGCCCAGGAAGCGTATGAGATGATTCAGGAAGCATTTGAATACTCTGAAAAATATAAAACACCGGTATTCCTCCGTCCGACTACAAGAGTCTGTCATGGCTATGCAGCCATCGATATCAAGGATGAATCCGAATACTACCACAACAAACCGGAAGGCTTTATCAAGGATTCCAAGCGCTGGGTCATTTTCCCGAAACTGTCTTTTATAAATCATCAGAAAATTGAAGCCAGGAACAAAGAGCTTTCCGATATTTTTTCTTCTTATGAAAAGAACAAACTGATTCCGGCTTGTGACAAATATGCCGACTCAAAAAAAGGGATTGCTTCCGGCGGAATCAGCTATACATACGCTATGGAGACATTAAAAGAGACTGGTATGGTACGCCATCTGAAAGTCTCCACACCACACCCGTTTCCTGAGAAGCTGGCAGTTGAATTTCTGACAGGTCTCGATGAAGTGCTCTGTCTGGAAGAATTAGACCCGGTCATTGAACGTGAATTAACTTATATTTGTGGAAAATATCATTTGAGCACGAAGATCATCGGTAAGCTGAGCGGTGATACTGCCTGTGCAGGGGAAAATACACGAGACAGCGTCTCTAATTATATCCATACATTTCTTGGATTAGACACTCCAAAAGCACAGAAACTTCCGGAGCCTCCGGCTCTGCCTGTACGTCCTCCGGTTCTGTGTGCCGGCTGTCCGCACCGAGCTTCTTTCTACGCAGTCAAAACTGCCATGAAAGGTAAGAAAACGATTTTCTGCGGTGACATCGGCTGTTACACACTTGGAAATGCCATGCCTCTTGACATGGTCGATACTTGTCTGTGCATGGGCGCCGGACTCAATATTGCACAGGGCGTAGAAAAAGTAGAACCCGATACCACCTGCTTTGCATTCGTGGGCGATTCTACATTTTTCGCCTCCGCAATCACTGGCGTAGTAAATGCAGTCTACAATCAGGCAAATATGGTTCTTATTGTTTTAGATAACTCTACAACTGCCATGACCGGTCATCAACCACATCCAGGAACTGGTCAAACCGTTATGGGAGAGATTGTCCAAAAAATCAATATCGAGCAAGTACTTCGCGGAATCGGTGTCACCGAAATCGAGACCATCAATCCTCTGGAACTGGAAGCTTCTGTTTCTTGTGTTAAACACATGGCAGAAAAAACCGGCGTAAGAGCAATCATTTTCAAAGCACCTTGTATTGCCGTTACCAAGCCAAAAGCTCCGCTTCATGTCGATCAGGATTCCTGCATCGGCTGTAAAAAATGCATCCGTGATCTAGGTTGTCCGGCGATTGTGATGAATGATGGAAAAATCTGCATTGACGCTTCGATGTGTACCGGCTGTCATCTTTGCAGCCAGGTGTGCCCGGTCTGTGCAATTGCAGGAGGTGACGATCATGAATAATATCGTAAATAATACAACTACAGCAAATGTTATAAACACTTTCAATATCGCAGCAAACAGAAATATTGTTCTGTGTGGTGTCGGCGGTCAAGGAACCGTTCTTGCCTCGAAGCTCCTTGCAGCAGCAGCTATGAGCAAAGACATTCCTGTCATGAGTGCTGAAACCATCGGTATGGCACAACGTGGCGGCAGCGTTTTCAGTCATTTGCGTATGGGGAAAAATCTATATTCCCCGATGATCAAAACCGGAACTGCCGATCTTATTATTGGCTTTGAACCTGGTGAGACAGTACGAATGCTGCCTTACCTGAAAGAACATGGGCAGGTTGTCGTCAGTACCCACGCAATCAAACCAGTTACCGCAACACTAAGCGGCTCTTCCTATGACGCACCTCCGATGATCAATTACCTGAAGGAACATGTGGAAAATCTAACCCTTATTGATGCAGATTCTATCTGCCGGGAAATCGGTTCTCAGAAAGTATTAAACATGGTACTTTTAGGTGCAGCTATCCGCACCGGAGTTTTAGATTTTTCCCTTGAGGAAATAGAAGAAGTAATGAAAAAGACCTTGCCGGAGAAATTCCATGAAATGAATTTAAAAGCACTGCGCTACGCATAAATTATATAACATAGAAAGGATTTATCACTATGCAGATTTCATCAAATCAAATTGCACAAGTCAACCAACAGATTCAGGCTTTATTAAATGCCAATAATTTCTATGGAAAAAAATTAAAAGAAGCTGGCGTATCCAGCATTCAGTCCGCAGAAGATTTCGAAAATCTTCCATTTTCTGAAAAGAATGATTTAAGAAACGCTTACCCACTTGGACTTATGACTGCTCCTGAAGAAAAAATTGTTCGAATCCACTCTTCTTCCGGAACAACCGGGCTTCCGGTCATTATTCCATATACAGCAAAAGATGTGGATGACTGGGCAATCATGTTCAAGCGCTGCTACGAAATGGCAGGCATGACGAACATGGATCGTATTCAGATCACACCGGGATATGGACTGTGGACTGCCGGAATCGGTTTTCAGGCCGGCGCTGAAAAACTGGGCGCTATGGTCGTTCCTATGGGACCCGGGAACACAGACAAACAGCTTCAGATGATGATGGATATGAAGACAACTGTTCTTGGCTCCACTTCTTCCTACGCACTTCTTCTGGCAGAGGAAATCGAGAAACGTGGAATTAAAGATAAGATTCACTTAAAAAAGGGAATCATTGGCTCCGAGCGTTGGGGCGAAAAAATGAGAAACCGCATCAAGAGAGAGCTTGGAATTGAGATCTACGATATCTATGGTCTGACTGAGATTTACGGTCCAGGAATCGGGATTAGCTGCTCTCACGACTGTGGTATGCATTACTGGAACGATTACATTTACATTGAAATCATTGATCCGATAACCGGAAAAGTCCTGCCGGACGGAGAACTTGGCGAAATCGTCATCACGACTCTTGTAAAAGAAGGCGCACCTCTGATTCGTTACCGTACACATGACCTGTCACGCATTATCCCGGGAGAATGCCCTTGTGGAAGCAAATTCCCACGTCTTGATACAATCATGGGACGTACTGATGACATGATGAAGATTAAAGGTGTCAATGTATTCCCAAGCCAGATTGAGGAGATTCTGAAAGAATTCTCTGAAGTTTCCAGCGAATATCAGATTCGTATCTCACATCTGGACGGAAAAGACACCATGCGTATCTATGTTGAGACAAATGGAACAGTAGACTTCCAGGATCTGAGCAAACGAATTGCTTCCGTAGTTAAGAGCCGCATCGGATTCACACCACTTGTAAAAGTCGTTGAAATCGGACTGCTTCCGAGAAGTGAGAAGAAGACGAAGCGTGTGATTGATGAGAGGTATGAGTAAATTCAAGAATATCACGTCATAATATATAAGCCGTCTGCCATCGCTATGCTCCGAGTATATAACATTTCGATAAGCCACTAAAAAAGGTCCACTGGACCTTTTTGTCGTATGCTTGGCAACTTAAAACTGTAATCATGTTCAGCATAAGCTTCCATGATTACATGTGTCTTATCTCCATTATACTCAAGTCGCATAGCGATGGCAGACGGCTTTTTTATTATCCACTACGTTAAATTATATTTTACTCATTGAAAAGCAAGATGTAATTCGATATAATTCTGAATCCAGAAAGGAAAATCAAGTTATTAATTATTTCTTCAGGTCGTCTTCTCCGAAGCTGTATGGTAGAAGTTCTCGCATGGTGAGAATTTTTTCTTCTTTGTCATTGGCGATAAGGATCGGTGTGTCTGGCAGGAGGAGTTCGCTTAATACCTGTCGGCAGGCTCCGCATGGCATGGTGAGTTTTTCTGCATGGGTAGTGATTGCCATGGCTTTGATGTCTTCTTTTCGATAGCCTTTGGAATATGCTGCAAAAATTGCACTTCGCTCTGCACAGTTTGACAGTCCGTATGACGCATTTTCGACATTGGAACCGGTTATATACTGACCATCAGCCAGTTCTATGCATGCTCCGACTTTAAAATCAGAATATGGTGCATATGCATTGTCGATGGCATTCATGGCATGTATTTTTAATTTATTGCTCTTCTTCGTCCTTCTTTTTCCGGTCATGGATTCTACTCTGAGACGGAATACTGCTGTCATTGGAATCACTTTTTCATTGAACGGAAAATCTTCTCTCCGATACTGTTTCATTAATACTTTTAATGCCTCATATTTTTCTTCTTCGTTAAGCATCTCGATATATCCCTGGCCAATTACACTTTCAAATTCCATAGCACAGTTTCCCTGAGCTTTATCCAAAATTAACTGATGACCGCAGTCCATTTCGAAAGATGCCCGGTTGTCTTTCTCAATCAGTTCGTATTTCTTTCCTTCCAGTGCCCCATGAAAATAAAGCACCGGCATATCCTTTTCTACCTGAAATCCAAAATTTAGCGGAACGATGTATGGATAATCTCCGTCGTGAAGTGCTATCCTGCACACATCACATTTTCTCATTACTTCTAATATGTCCTGTTTATCTGTAATCTCTCTGTCTCTTCGTCTCATAAAATCATACCTTTCAATTACTTTTGTGTATAATCATAGTAACATATATAAAAAGTATCTTCCAGTTTAAAAATATTAGACTTTCCCAATCCGGTAAGCATAATGATACTTCATGCAATCCTGCCGGAGGCTTTTAGTATAATAGGAAATGCAATTTCCTATTATACTAAAAAAGGTCCACCGGACCTTTTTGTCGTATGCTTGGCAACAAAGAAAATACGGCAGGATCACCCCGCCGTATTTTTACGTGTCTTTATTTGTTTTAATTCTAAAATCTTACGATTCTATTTTATGATTTTTACTCAGCTTTTTTTGCTGTCATCTTAGGTCTTACTACGAAGATTACAAGTACAAGACCGATTACTGCTACGATTGCTGCAAGACGGAATACTGAATTCACACCATTCTGAATATTTGCAACATTTGTAGGATCTGCTGATGTACTTAAGTTGTAAGCAACTCCAAATACTGTTGCTGCAATTGTGTTTGCAAGTGAGTTTACGAAGTTTACAAGTGATGTACCTACACCCATATCAGCCGGCTGTAACGTTGCCTGTGCACTTGGAGTGATAGCTACGGAACGGTAACTCTCAGCAATACCTGTGATTGTCAGTGCAACAAAGTAAATGATGATTGATGTACTTGGTGTTGTGAATCCCATAACTGCCATTGGCACTGCTACGAATAATGTTCCAACTACCATAGCTTTCCAAGCATTAGATGCTTTCTTACCAACCCATACACCTGCTATTGTTGGCAAGAAGATTGTGATGATTGTACGCGGCATCTGAAGAGCTCCTGCTGCACTTGTGGGAGCTCCCATAACTTTCATAGCTCCGATTGGTGCGTATACGTTCATAGCACTCTGATAGAAGTAGCAGATAAATCCAACGATCAGAAGTACTGTATACTGTGAATTTTTGAACAGTTTCAGAGGAATCAGCGGCTCTGCTGATTTTCCTTCAATTTTTACAAGTACAACTAATGCTACAATACCGATTACGAAACCTGCGATAATTGCCGGATTTCCCCATCCTATAGATGAACCGAAGTTCAGGGCAAGAAGAATACCTGCAAGTGCTACTACAAGTGCGATGATACCAGGAATGTCAATTGAAACTTTTCCTTCTCTCTTAACATTTGGCATATTCAGACCAATCAATACTACTCCAAGAATAAGTGGTACTGCAGGCATAAGGATTGCGACTTTTAAAAGTCCCATATCTGTCAGGATACCTGCAATAATACTTCCACCGAATCCTCCGACAGCGATTGCTGTTGCCAGCATACCCATTGCCTTTGGAACATCTTTTCTCTCATTGATCAGACCAGCAATGATGTATGGAGCTGCTGTAAATGCACCCTGTGTAAATCCGATTAAAAGACGAAGAATCATAAGTGGTACTAAGGAACGTACAAATGCAAATGCAATACCGCATACTGCGCAGATGATTCCAGGAATCACTACAATATTTCTACGTCCGATCAAGTCTCCGAGTTTTCCACCAATAGGAGTCATAATAGATACTCCCATTCCGGCAAAAATAGAGAACAGGGATACATATCCCATTGCGTTAACACTCTCCAGGATTGGAGATGTCAGTGTTGCAAATACAAGTCCATACATTGCTACGGAAAGCATCATACAGATACATCCAATCTGAACTGCATTCTTTTTGCCCTTCGGAAGCGGAATTGCTACCTGTGGCTGTGTTTGTTGTTGTTCGTTTGCCATGATAATTACTCCTAGTATAATAATGATGTAGTCAATCAAGACTACTTGGTTAATAAGTTTCTA
>OKSH01000425.1_pt1 | contig 45526 bp, 37 predicted proteins | sample 1601231 | NCBI WGS metagenome assembly OKSH01 (sample SAMEA3541596, study PRJEB24748) | human gut metagenome | biome: human gut; feature: human-associated habitat; material: faeces | place: China | collected 2012
GCACGACGCCCGCGGAGCCGGCAGTGGGGGCGGCGACGATCACGCCCATGGTGGCGGAGCGCTCAAGCACGGCCATGGCGCGGGCCACGGCATCGGTCTGGACAGCGCCCATCAGGCTTGTGCTCAGATCGTTTCGGCTGGTGGCATCGACAAGCTTTGCCTCGCCGCCGATGAGGCCGCCGAGCGAGCGCTGTGGATTGGAAATGGGGGCTGTGGTCTCTTCGCGCATGACGTCGAGCACGCGGCGCATGGCGGCGACGGCGTGGGCCTCGCCGGTCAGACGCGCCTCGCGCACGGCCATAACGGCGCCGATGCTGAGCCCCAGTTCCTCGCACGCATCGAGCAGCTGCTCGCCGTCGTCGAAGATTTCCTTGGCCGAGACGCCGGGGGAGAGCGACGAAGCAGAACCGGGGAGCTCGATAAAGGTCGCGTAATCGACATTGTCGAGCTTACGCAGCATCGGGACAACAGTGTCGTCGGGCGCGCCGTCGGTCTCAAAGACGGAGTAGGCCTGGCCGCCCACTTCGGTGCGGTAGGTGCGACAGAAGGCGATGTTCACATGGGCGTAGGCGAGCAGGTTGGTGAGCGCGGCGAGCACGCCGGGGACGTCCTTGTGCGCCACGAAGAGCGTTGAGTACATGCCCGAGATGTCAACGCCGACGCCGTTAATGCGGCTGATGCGCATCTTGCCGCCGCCCAAGCTCTCGCCGCGGACCTGCGCCGTGGCGCCCGTGGCGTCGACCATATCGATGTCGACGGTGTTGGGGTGGATGGAGGCGTCGTCGCCCTTGATGTCAAAGTGATATTCGAGGCCCTGCTCACGTGCGAGGTCAAAGGCCTGCTTGATGTTCTCGTCATCGGTGTCGAGGCCCAGAATGCCCGCGACGAGAGCGCGGTCGGAGCCGTGGCCGCGGTAGGTGTGGGCGAAGGAGTTCCACAGGCCAAAGGTGACTTTGGTGATGCGGCCTTCCAGCAGGCTGGCGGCAACTTGTGCGCAGCGCAGGGCGCCAGCGGTGTGCGATGAGCTGGGGCCGACCATGACGGGCCCCAAAATCTCGAATGCCGAGGTCGTAGCTAGTGTTTGCGGCTTGCCTGCCATATGCGCTCCTGTTCTATCCCGTCGTTCCGAGGGCTTTGGTATTTGGTCGCCTGCTCTACAGTCCTGGCTCGCACGGAGGCCACATTAAGTGGCCTCCGGCTCGTGCGGAACTCGCGATCGACCAAATACCAAAGCCCTCGGAACTTAGGATACATGGTAGGGGCACGCTTGCTGCAAAATTCATCAGCTGGGAACCTATTCTGCGTCCCATGTCGACTCATCTTCGCCACCGGTTAATAAAAAAGAGGTACCGGTTGTTCCGGTACCTCTTTTTGGCGTGTTTCTATTTGGCTGTGGCTTTTCTCGTAAGCCTACAGGCCACAGGCTGCTTTGAGTTCTTCGACTCGGTCGGTATTCTCCCAGGTGAAGTCGGCGTCTTCGCGGCCGAAGTGACCGTAGGCTGCCGTCTTTTCGTAGATGGGGCGACGCAGGTCTAGGTCGCGGATGATTGCGCCCGGGCGCAGGTCGAAGGTCTTCTCTACAGCCTCAACGATCTTGTCCTCGGCGACCTTAGCGGTACCGAAGGTGTCGACCATGATTGAGAGGGGCTTGGAAACGCCGATGGCGTAGGCAAGCTCGACTTCGCAGCGGTCGGCCAGGCCGGCGGCGACCACGTTCTTGGCGACCCAGCGCGCGGCATACGCGGCGGAGCGGTCAACCTTGGTGCAGTCCTTGCCGCTAAAGGCGCCGCCGCCGTGACGGCCGTAGCCGCCGTAGGTGTCGACGATGATCTTGCGGCCGGTGAGGCCCGTGTCGCCCATGGGGCCGCCCACGACAAAGCGACCGGTGGGGTTCACGTAGATGTCCGCGTTGTCCCACGGCATGTTCTCGGCGGCCATGACCGGGGTGATGACGTGTTCGATGAGGTCGGCCTTGATCTTGCCCATGTCCTCAATCTCGGCGGCGTGCTGCGTGGAGATGACGATGGTCGTGACCTCCACGGGCTTGCCTTCCTCGTAGCGCACCGTGACCTGGGTCTTGCCGTCGGGGCGCAGGTAGGGCAGGGTTCCGTCATGGCGCACGGCAGCCAGGCGCTCGGCCAGGCGGCTTGCCAGGTAGTGCGGCATGGGCATGAGGGTCTTGGTCTCGTTGGAGGCATAACCGAACATCATGCCCTGGTCGCCGGCGCCGATCAGGTCGATCGGGTCGGTGGTAGCGCCGGTCTGGGTCTCGAAGGACTCGTCAACGCCCTGGGCGATATCGGACGACTGCTCGTGGATGAGGCTCATAACGCCGCAGGTGTCGCAGTCAAAACCGAACTTGGCGCGGTTGTAGCCAATGCGGCGGATGACGCCGCGGGCGATTTCCTGTACGTCGACGTAGGCCTGGGTGCGAATCTCGCCGGCGACGATGACCGTGCCGGTGGTCACGAGGGTCTCGCAGGCGCAGCGGACGTTCTCCACGTTGGCGGGCACACCGTTGGGCGCAATATAGCCCTGCTCCTGCAGCTCTATTTCTTTGGCGAGGATTGCGTCGAGGACGGCGTCACTGATCTGATCAGCGATCTTATCGGGATGACCTTCGGTCACCGACTCCGACGTAAAAACAAAGGACCCGTGTTGGGGTGGAATGGAACGAAGTTCTTCTGACATGATTGTCCTTTCAAAAACGTGTCCCGGCGACCGTTACCATTCCGCCGGGCTCTCTATGCCAGGGCACATCATAGCGCGTAAATCAAACATTCACACCCTTTCCGCACCTACTCATTGGGGACAGACTTAAATGACCAGTCGGGTGCTCATTGGGTAGTCATTTAAGTCTGTCCCCAATGAGTGGGTCGGTGCCCTTTGTGCGGAGGTTGCTTTGTTGCTTTATACTGATGCGGTTAGACATCCATCCTGCAATCGAGGAGATTTCCATGGCATCAGACGTTCGCGTCCGCTTTGCACCCTCACCGACGGGCAAGCTGCACATCGGCGGCGCCCGCACCGCTATCTATAACTGGGCTTTCGCCCGTGCTAACGGCGGCACGTTCATCCTGCGCATCGACGACACCGATCCCACCCGCTCCACCGACGAGAACACGCAGATCATCCTGCGCGCCATGCGTTGGCTGGGCCTGGACTGGGACGAGGGTCCCGAGGTAGGCGGCGACTTTGGCCCCTACGCCCAGACTGAGCGCCTGGACCTGTACAAGCAGGCCGCCCAGAAACTTTGGGACGAGGGCAAGGCCTATCCCTGCTTCTGCACCAAGGAGCAGCTCGACGCCGACCGCAAGGCCGCGCAGGAGCGCAAGGACCCCTTCCAGGGCTATCAGCGTCGTTGCCGCGATCTTGATCCCGAGGAGGCCCGCCGCCGCATCGAGGCCGGAGAGTCCTACGTCCTGCGCATCAAGGTGCCCGAGGACCGCGGCGACGTCGTCATCCACGACGCCGTTCACGGCGAGGTGACCTTCGACGCCAAGGAGCTCGACGACTTTGTCATCTTCCGCTCCGATGGCACGCCCACGTACAACTTTGCGACCGTCGTCGACGACGCCATGATGAAGATCACCCATGTCATCCGCGGCGACGACCACCTCTCCAACACCCCGCGCCAGGTCATGGTCTACGAGGCCCTCGGCGCGCCCGTGCCCACGTTCGCCCACATCTCCATGATTCTGGGCGCCGACGGCAAGAAGCTCTCCAAGCGCCATGGCGCCACCTCGGTGGAGGAGTACCGCGACGCCGGCTACCTGTCCGACGCTTTCGTCAACTATCTGGCGCTGCTCGGCTGGTCGCTTGACGGCGAGACCACGATCATCCCGCGCGATGTCCTGGCCAGCAAGTTCTCACTCGACCGCATCTCCAAGAACCCGGCGACCTTCGACCCCAAGAAGCTCGACTGGGTCAATGCCGAGTACATCAACGGCATGTCCGACGCCCAGTTTGCCGACGAGATCATGGTCCCCGAGCTGCACGAGGCGGGTCTCATCGAGGGTAATGTCGAGTACGGCGAGGACTGGATTGACGCGCTTGCCGCCATCGTCAAGCCGCGCACCAAGATGCCAGCCGACGCCGTGACCGTCGCCGCTCCCATCTTCGCTACGGCCGAGACGCTCGAGTATGACGAGAAATCCGTTAACAAGGGCCTGGCTAAGGAAGGCATGGGCGTCATTCTGGATGCCGCCAAGGCCGCGCTCGAGGGCGTGGACAAGTGGACTGCCGAGGCCATCGACGCCGCGCTTGAGCCGCTGCCCGAGCAGATGGACCTTAAGAAGCGCGTGGTGTTCCAGGCCGTGCGCGTCGCCGTCTGCGGCAACATGGTGAGCCCCCCGCTGGGCGAGACCATGGCGCTCGTCGGCCGCGACGACTGCCTGGCACGCATCGACCGCGCCCGCACGATGGCGCTATAGTAGACGCGTAAACGCATGTATCCGAGCCCCGTTCCCCCGAGCGGGGCTCTTGTTTCTGTACCGATGAGTGGGTTGCTGGGACAAAATAATCAGTAGTGTTTGTCCCATGTTCGAGTGACGCAACAAGCTCGACACTCGTATCGGCCATGGGACAAACACCACTGATTATTTTGTCCCACCCCTTTCAGGTCCGTTCGTTAGAGGTGGTGTATGGCTCAACAACTGTCGCTGTTTGGTTCACCGGAACCGGAGGAGTCTCCGGCGGCACCGGCATCCGCTGCTGCCTCGGCCAAGCCCGATCCTGTACCTGAGCCCATTGCCGCCTACTCGTGCGTGGTTCTCGATATCCCCACCCGTGCGCTGTCCGAACCGTTCGCTTACGGCATTCCTGAGTCCCTTGCCAACGAGGCCCAGGTCGGATCGACGGTCCTGGTCCACTTTGGCAACCGTGCCGCCGCAGGCTACATCGTCGATATTGCGCCCGAGCTGGGCGACCTGCAAGGCAACAACGCCCTTGACCTTTCGCGCATCAAGCCTGTCGAAGCCATCCTCAGCAAACCGCTCTTTACCGCCGAGGCTGCCCGCATTGCGCGCTGGATGAGCCGCGAGTATGTCGCGACGCTTTCCGAGTGCCTGCGCCTGTTTTTGCCACCGGGCGGCAGCCCGCGTGTGGTCAAGGGCGACGACGGCGTGTGGACGGTTGAACGTCCAGCCGTCAAACCCATCCAAAACCGCTGGGTGATGCTTACGCCCGAAGGCTTTGACTACACGCCACCCAAGACCGCGGTCCGCCAGCGCCAACTCATCGAGGCGCTCCAGTGCGGACCGGTCACGACGCGCGACCTCAACCTTCTCTATAACAGCATGTCGGCGACCATCAAGGCGCTCGAAAAACGCGGCGTTGTGGTGGTGGAAGAGCGCCGTGCGTGGCGTGGCTGCAGCGAGCAGACCACGCTGTCCTCGGCAAGCGGCAAGGCGCCGGTCTCCCTTACCAACGGCCAGCAACAGGCACTCGCGCAGATTGAGCGCGCCCGTCTGGACGCTCATGGCGACGTGGTGCTGGTCGACGGCGTCACCGGCTCCGGCAAAACCGAGGTTTACCTCTCCGCCATCGAGCGCGTGCTCGCAGCTGGCCGTTCGGCATGCGTGCTGGTGCCCGAGATCTCGCTGACGGCCCAGACCGTCGGCCGTTTCCGCTCGCGCTTTGGCGAGACGGTCGCCGTGTTCCATTCGCGCCTTTCGGCCGGTGAGCGCTTGGACCAGTGGGATATGGTCGCCAGCGGTGCCGCTCGCGTGGTCGTCGGTGCACGCTCGGCGCTCTTTTGCCCGCTTAACGACCTGGGCCTCATTATCATTGATGAGGAGCACGAGACCAGTTACAAGCAAGGCTCCAGCCCGCGTTACCACGCGCGCGAGGTGGCAGCCGAGATGGCGCGCCGCTATCGCTGCCCGCTCGTGCTGGGTTCGGCCACGCCTTCTGCCGAGGCCCTCGACCGCTGCCGCCGCGGCACGTATAACGGTGCCACCTGGACGCGCGTCGAGATGCCCGAGCGCCCGGGACACGCCGTGCTACCTACGGTCCGTATTGCCGATCTGCGCCGCGAGTTTTCACACGGCAGCCGCTCCATGTTCTCAAAGTTGCTGATGGAGGGCTTGGAGCGTGTGGTCGAGCGTCGCGAAAAGGCCGTGTTGCTGCATAACCGCCGTGGCTTTGCGCCGTTCCTGATGTGTCGCGAGTGCGGCTGCGTTCCCACCTGCAACCACTGCTCCACAGCGCTTACGTATCACGAGCGCACGCACACGCTGCAATGTCACACATGCGGATCCTCCTGGCGCGTGCAACCATATCCGGCGCCCACGAGTCGCTGTCCCAAATGCGGCAGCCGCTACCTTGCAAAAATGGGCCTGGGCACGCAGCAGATCGAGGATGCGCTGCACCAGATGCTGCCCGAGGACGTCGCCATCATTCGCATGGATGCCGATTCCACGCGCGGCAAGGATGCGCACAAAAAGCTGCTTGAGCAGTTCGATGCCGCCGATTGCGCGGTGCTGTTGGGTACCCAGATGATCGCCAAGGGTCTCGACTTTCCCGAAGTCACGCTCGTGGGCGTGGTCAATGCCGACTTTGCCCTCAAGATGCCCGATTTTAGAGCAGGGGAGCGCGCCTACGATCTGCTGGAGCAGGTCGCGGGCCGTGCCGGTCGCGGCGATCGTCCCGGCGAGGTGATTATCCAGACCTACCTGCCCGAAGATCCGGTCATTCGCGCCGTCGCCGAGCACGATCGCTCTATCTTTACCGACCACGACCTGGATCAGCGCCGCGACGCGCTGTACCCGCCGTTTGTTCGCCTGGTCAACATCTTGGTGTGGTCGGCGAACCGAGACGACGCGCAGGACTACATCGGGCGCACTGCAAAGCTCCTCAAGCGCCGCTGGCATGCCGCCGCGCCCGACTTTTTGCGGGCGGGGAGCGCCGTGCCGCAGGTGCTTGGTCCGGCTTCGTGTGTAATCGAGAGAGCCAAGGACCGTTACCGCTTCCACCTGCTTGTGAAGTCGCCCGTGGGGTACCATGTCTCTGATGATATCGACGCCTGCCTCAAAGAGGTGGGCTCCGTGCGCGGCGTGAGCGTAAGCGTTGACGTCGACACCTATGATTTGATGTAACAACCCGAAAGGATGGCCATGGAAGCCAACGGAATCGTACTGTCGCCCGACCCTCGTCTGCGCCAGGAGTGCGCCGCCATCGAGGAGATCACCCCGGCGATCGAGGCGCTTGCCGAGAAGATGAAGAAGATGATGTTCGAGAACGGCGGCTGCGGCCTTGCTGCCCCGCAGATCGGTGAACTCATTCAGCTCGTCACCATCGACTGCGACTACACCGACAAGAATGACTATGACCCGTATGTTCTCATCAATCCCGTCATTGTTGAGCAGAGCGACCATCTCGTGCCGTATAGCGAGGGTTGCCTGTCCATCCCCGGCATTAGCTGCGAGATCGAGCGTCCCGACCATGTTGTTGTCGAGGCGTACGACTTGGATGCCAACCTGATTCGCTACGAGGCCTCGGGCGACCTCTTCTGCGTGTGTCTGCAGCACGAGATCGATCACCTGCACGGCAACACCATGTTCGAGCGCCTTAAGCCGATGCAGAGGATCAAGGCCGTCAAGGAGTACCAGGACGCCCTGGCCCGCGGCGCTCGACCGGGCGAGACGGAGTAGGTCCCACCGTCCCCGGTGCTGAGCGCCCACATATCATCCCGTGCTCAAACATTCTCGCTTTGCTGCGAAACTGCGCGCGGGACGATATGTGGGCGCTCAGCACCGGGGACTGCGTTGTTCTGGCTCGGTTCGCCCGGGTGCCGTCGGGCCAGGGATGGGCGTCTTCGCTGATGGGTGCTTTGCTGAAAGAGCTGCTTTTATTGCGGCTCTTTCTTTGGTTTTGGGTATATTTGTTCTTGTTGAAATGTTATTGCGGATGGGCTGGTGATTTGGCTTTCCGCTGCTCTTTGTAGCCGTCTCGGCTTTGGTTGAGGGGAGATGTCCTTTATGCGTATTGTGTTTATGGGTACGCCTGATTTTGCTGTGCCTTCGCTGACTTCGCTTGTGGAGGCTGGGAATGAGATTGCGCTTGTTGTTACTCGTCCCGATGCTGTTCGTGGGCGTGGTAAGAAGCTTGAGCCGTCTCCTGTTAAGGCTAAGGCGCTTGAGCTGGGGTTGCCGGTTGTTGAGGCTAATCGTATGACGCCTGAGGTTGTTGAGGTGCTCCAGGCTGCCCAGGCTGATATATTCTGTGTGGCTGCCTATGGCTGCATTTTGCCTGATGAGGTGCTGCATATGGCGCCGCTTGGTATTGTGAATGTTCATGCTTCGCTGCTGCCTCGTTGGCGTGGGGCTGCTCCTATTCAGCGTGCGATTCTTGCTGGTGATGAGGTTGCTGGCGTTTCTATCATGCGTATTGGACATGGCGTTGATACCGGCGTTTATTGTGCCCAGGCGTCTACGTCGGTTGCCGGTAAGCATGCTGAGGCGCTGACCATGGAGCTTGGTGAGCTTGGCGGCAAACTGCTTGCCGATACGCTTCCTTCTCTTGCCGATGGCACCGCCGTGTGGATCGAACAGGACGAGGCGCTCGTTACCCATGCTGCCAAGATCTCCAAGCAAGAGATGCGTCTGGATCCGCACATGGCGGCGCTTGATTGCGTGCGTCATGTGCTGGCTTCGTCCGATACCGCGCCTGCTCGTTGCGTGATTGCCGGCAAGACCGTGCGTGTGCTCGATGCTGCGGCGGCTGATGTGTTGCTTGGCGAGGGTCAGGTTCTCGTTAAGGCCAAGCGCGTTTACCTTGGCCTTTCCGATGGCTCGGTTGAGTTGCTTGAGGTTAAACCTGATGGCAAGCGTGCTATGGCCGCTTCTGCCTGGGCCGCCGGCCTGCAGTGCGCCGATCTTTCGTGGGGTGTTTTGTCATGAGCAAGCTGTCTCCCGCGCGCAAGCTTGCGCTCGATGTGCTGATGGAGGCCGATCGCCGCGGCATGTATGCACGCGACGTGCTGTCCTCTCGCGCATCGGCCAAGGCTATTGACCAGCGCGATTCCGCTTTTGCCGCCCGCTTGGCGCTGGGTGTTGCCGCCACGCAGGGTATTTTGGATGAGCTGCTCGATCAGTTTCTCGATAAGCCTAAAAAGGTTGCGCCGCGTGTTCGCATGGCGCTTCGTATCTCGGCCTTCGAGATGCTCTATCTGCATACGCCGGGCCGCGTTGCCGTAAGTCAGGGTGTTGAGCTGGTTCGCTGCGGGGCTAAGTCTGCCGCTGGCTTGGCCAATGCTGTACTGCATAAGGTTGCAGACAATGTTGAGGACTTTGCTACTGCGTCCGATGTGGATGAGTCTGAGCGACGTTTGGTTCGTCTGTCGCGCCTGATGGGTCTACCTCGCTGGCTATGCGCTCGCATTATGGCGTCGTTTGACACTCCAGAGGGTGCGCTTAACTTTGCCGGCAATCTGGCCCCCGCACCGCTGGCCCTGCATGAGAACGCCTTTGCGTCCAAGCCCGATCCGTATATCTCGCAGCTTGTGGCACCCGTGTTCCCGGGTTGCCATGCTCCGGTCGATGCTCAGGTTACGGTTGCGTCGGGCGTATTTGAGCGTGCTGCTGCCGTGGCCTCGGACCTTAACGCCCAGCTTATCGCCACAGTTGCCACGCGCCCTGGCAGCTGCCTTGAGATTGGTGCCGGCCGTGGCACCAAGACCTATGTGATGATGTGCCAGGCCAAGCGTGCGGGCTATGAGCGTCAGCATACGGCGCTCGATCTGCATGATCGCAAGTGCGATCTGAATCTCGCTCGTCTGCATAAGGCCGGTATTCAGGGCGTTCGCACGGTTTCGGGTGATGCCTGCGAGCTTAATGAGGTGCTCACATCGTTTGATGCCATGCTTGGCGAGCCGGTTAAGTTCGACACGGTCTTTATCGATGCGCCGTGCTCTGGCACCGGAACCATGCGCCGTCATCCTGAGATACCGTGGCGCCTGACCGAAAAAGATGTGACGGTTGAGCTGCCCAAACTGCAGCTTACGATGCTCAAAGAGGCTGCTGCGCGCGTGGCTGCCGGCGGCGAGCTCATCTATGCGACGTGCTCGGTTTTCGACGAGGAGAACACGCAGGTCATGGATGCCTTCCTGGCTTCTCCCGAGGGCGCCGGCTTTACCGTGGCGCCGCTCTCTGATGCGCAGATTCTGCAACTCCCCGAGTTCGATCAGGCCAAGAAGCTCGTATCCGTACGCCAGAACGATCGAGGCCTCTTCCAAAGTGTGCCGGTAAACGCCGATTCCTACGACGGCCACTTCTGCGCCAGGCTGGTCCACAAGTAATTACTACGTTGCGGTGAAATAGGGATTGAATAGCGGCATCTACCCGCCAAAAAGTCCTTATTTCACCGCAACTCAGGATTTTTCTGGGACGGGGATTAATAAATCGGGTGTGAAAGTAAGCGGTTGGGCTCGGTAAGTTTCCGATGCATAAACCGCTCGCGGATTTAATATTGAGGGGTTAAAATGATCGATCTTAAGAATGAAAAGATTGACAATCCTGAAGATAAAACTCAGGGAAATGAAGAAGTTAAAAATTCTTCGATTAAAAAGCGGGTAATTATTGGTGCCGGTATTGTTGCTCTGCTTATTGCTGGTTGTGTCGTTGGTTATGCTGGTTACAATTACAAACAAGCATGTAGTGAACATAATCAGCAGGTTGAAGTTTTGTATTCAAAGGCTAGCGATAGTGTTGTTGCCTTTAAAGCTGATCCTAGGCTACTAACATTTGAGCAACGTCTTGATACCATTAGAAATGCTCAAAACAATAAAGAGATGTTGAATAAAGAAATCTCTGATGACAAATTTAAGTATGCTGATGGTACTTCCCCTGATTGGACGAAGTTGCTTAATAAATACGATTCCATCATTAAAGACTGCCGTAATGCTCAAAATAATGAGTGGAATACTTCTCTAGCTGACCATGTTAATTTTGATGTAAATTCTACTGAAGATACCGACTCTCTCCAACAGCATATAAATAGCCTTAATGGCCTTCTTAATGATATTTCTAATAAAGACAATCAGAAGCTTATTTTTGAAGATGCCAAAAAGGATTCTAAGAAGTTCATTGATCAAATCAATGAACAGATCAGTCGTTATCAAACTCGTATTGATGATGCAAATAAGGCCAAGGCTGAAGATGAGGCTAAGGCTCAAGAAGAAGCAGCTAAGGCTCAGCAGCAGGCTTCTCAGCAAAACAATTATTCCAGTAATTCTGGTAGTAATTATTCTGGCGGTAGCGGCTATTCTGATGGCTCCTCTAATAGTGGTTATTCTGGCGGCTCCTCTAACGGCGGCGGCAAAGTAGTCATTAAAACCATGGACGTTTATGACGAAAATGGTAACTATGTTGGATCGACTCATTGGTATAGCGATGGTACCTGTGACGATCCCTATTCTGCCGGTATGGGCGGTTTTTAAATTATGCTAATTATTAAAAATTAATTAGCTACCTATAGCGCAAAGAGTCAGCCCCGCGATCGGTGCCGGTCGCGGGGCTGATTGGTTTCTAGTGGCTGTGCGGGCAGTTGGCGCAGCAGCCACTCGTGGCGCTGGTGCTGGAGCCGCCGCTTCGCTGGTCGGTGTTGTAGAAGCCGCTGCCCTCAAACTTGATGCCGCTGGCCGAGAACGTCTTGGCGGCCGGAGCGCCGCAGTTGGGGCACACGACCTCGGGGGTCTCGGACATGGGATGCTCAACCTCAAACACGTTGCCGCAGCTCGAGCACTTGTAATCGTAGCGCGCCATAATACTTCCTTTTCAGCACAAAGCGGGCAGATTACTCTGCCCGCAAAAATTCAAACGTCTGTAACTGTACCCTATATCGGGCGTTTTATCACGCTTCGCCCCAGAATCTATGCGTGTTGCGCAGGAGCTGTGCGGTTTTGCTCTCGGCGGCCGCAACGTCGGCCTCGTCAGCCTGCCAGGTCCAGTTGCCCGTGGCCACGCCCGGTACGTTCATGCGCGCGTCGTCGCCCAGCCCCAGGACATCCTGCAGCGGCATCATCACCAGGGGAGCGTCGCTTGTCAGCGCGTCACTCATCAGCTTGGCTGCCACCTCAACACCGCTTGGTTCATCGCCGCCCGCAAAGGAACGCGTGCTCCAACCGGCCAATGTCGACGTATCGTGCGTCGAGGTGTACAGGATCTTGCCCGGCGTGGGGTGCACGCCGTTGCGGACATCGTAGTCGCTAAACTCCAGCACGTCCATGCCGGGGAAGCCGCAGGTCGAGGCCATGGCGCGAACGCCGGGCGTCAGGTAGCCCAGGTCCTCGGCGATAAAGTTGAGCGGCCCCAGCTCGTCATAGGCGGTCTGGAACAGGTCCTTGCCCGGGCCTGCCAGCCAACGCCCGTCGGCGCAGGCCTTACCCGTGGGAATGCTAAAGTAGCTGTGGAAGCCCAGGAAGTGATCCAAGCGCACGCGGTCGTAGAGCGAAAACGCACGACGTAGGCGATCCATCCACCAGCTATAGCCGTTCTGCTTCATGTGGTCCCAGCGGAACGTCGGGTTGCCCCACACCTGGCCCTCGGGCGCAAAGTTGTCGGGCGGCGCACCGGAGATCTCGATTGCCTTACCGGTATCGGACAGCCAGAAGTTCTCGGGTTCGCTCCACGCATCCGCCGAATCGTCGGACACGTACATAGGAATATCGCCGATGACCTCGATGCCCTTCTTGTGCGCATAGTTCATAAGCTCGCACCAAGCCAGGTCAAAGCGGTACTGCATGTACGCCTGAAGCTCGGCCTCGTCGTGGAAACGCTTGTCGTCAATCAAGTGCTCGTTGTAGCGCGCAACATCTGCCGGCCAATCGTGGCGCGATTCGCCCTCAAAGTACTTTTTGACGGCCATATAGACGCAGTACTTCTCGAGCCAATCGGCATTGCGATGTTTAAACGCGGTGTACAGCGGATCGGCATCCTCGCCGCCGTGGGCCTTCCAGGTCTCAAAGTCGGCGGCTAGCTCCTTGTGGCTTTCGGGCAGCAGGTCGATATTGCCTGCAAAGGCCGAAGGACCGGCGTAAGGGGAGCGGAAGAAGTCCGTCGGGTTGACAGGCAGGACCTGCCAGTAGCGCATGCCCATAGCGGCCATATGGTCGATAAAACGACGCGTGGGCGCGCCGATCGTGCCGGGCTTACCGTCGTCGGTCGGCACCGATGTGATATGGCACACAACGCCCGCACCGTAATCGAGCGGCTCCTGCAGACGCTGCTCGGCGTGGTGATAGATGATCGACGATCCCAGCGGATACAGGTCGAGCGTGACGGTGCCATTGTGAATCTCGCACTCGTGACCGCTAATCACATCGCTCGCACATTCGTCGAGCGCCGGAATCGTCACGCGGTGTGAATTGCGCAGGCTGCGGTTGATGATAACCGTAGCGGCCTCGCCATCCTTGCCCGTGCGGTTGTATGCCAGCACCTCGTCGTTGAGCGCGAAGGCCTTGATCTCGCCGTCGATCATAAACGGCAGTGCGCGGCGTACGGCGGAGGCGTTCTTGACAATAGCCAGCGTGTCGAAGTCGTGCAGTTGGTCCTTGGTCGGCAGGGTGCGGCGGTTGCCCGGATCGGTAAGGCCCTCCAGGCCGTATTCGTCGCCGTAGTAGATCGAAGGCACGCCGGGGAAGGTCATCTGCATGAGCGTGGCGAGCCAAAAACGGCTCTTGGCCAGGCCCATCGAGTTCTCGTCCAGACGCCACTTGCTGCGCTCGCTCTCGGGCAGCTGCGTCTCGTCGGGGCCGCCGCCGAGCACCGAGATGATTCGCGGGCGGTCGTGGCTCGAAAGCAGATTGAGCGCGCAGGACAATGCCTCGCTCGGGTAGTTCTCGCGCAGGGTTTCGATATCCTCGGCTGCCTGGTAGGCGTTCTTGTAGCCCATCAAAAAGCCGATGACCATGTCGCGGAAGGGGTAATCCATAGCAGAGTCCAACTCGGAGCCCTGTAGGTAGCGACGCAGATGGCCGTAGCTAATCTTGTTGGAGGCGTCTTCCCAGACTTCGCCGAGCAACAGTGCGTCAGGCTTTTCGTCAAGTACGGCCTTCTTGATCTCGGCCAGGAAGCCGTCGGAAAGCTCGTCAGCGACGTCCAGGCGCCAGCCATGAGCGCCGGCACGTAGCCATTTACGGATCACGCCGTCCTTGCCCAGAAGCCGCTCGCGTACCAGCTCGGAGCTCTCATTGATGGCGGGCATGTTGCCCACGCCCCACCAGCAGTCGTACGAGCCGTCCTCGTGGAAATAAAACGCATCGCGCCACGGCGAATCCTCGCTCTGCCACGCGCCCACACCGGGGTAGTTGCCGTAGCGGTTAAAGTAGATCGAGTCGTCGCCTGTGTGGTTGAACACACCGTCCAGAATAATTGAAATGCCGAGCTTCTCGGCCGCCTCGCACAGCTCCGTAAAGTCCTGCTCGGTGCCCAGGATCGGGTCGATCTTGGTGTAGTCGGCCGTGTCGTAGCGGTGGTTGCTCGCGGCCTCAAAGATGGGGTTGAGGTAGATGGCCGTAAAGCCCAGCTCCGCGATGCGGGGCAGGTCATTTTGGATGCCCTTGAGCGACCCGCCGTAGAAGTCCCAGGTTTTGATGGAGCCGTCTTCGGCGCGCTCGTACACGGGCGGCTCGTTCCAGTCCTCGACCATGCGGCGCTGGATTCCGTTGCGTGGTTTTTCGACCTCGGCCAGCGTGCGCTCGCGCCAGTTTTCATCTCGGGCGTAGCGATCGGGGAAGATCTGGTAGACCATGCCACGCTCGTACCACTCGGGACGCACTTCTCGGTGCTTATAGACGGTAATCTGGAAGGACGGAACCTCGGCGTAGTCGTAAGTTACGCCCTCTCCGCCGGTGCGACCCTGCGGTGCGCCCAAGCGGACCTCGGGCTGGCCCTCGATATTGCATATAAAGCTGTACCACACAAGACACGGTTCAGTGCATTTGAGCTCGCCGGTAAAAATGCCATCGCCTTCGTGCTCCATTGGGATCAGGGTCTCGCCGACTTCATCGACCCAGGTGCGCAGCGTAAGCGTTGCCTGGTTGGGATCGGCATCCTCCAAAATCACCGAGAGTGCAACGGAAGTTCCAGTGGTCACAGCGCCAAACGGAGTGCGAAACTGCGGTAGACGGCTGTTGTGTATCAATCTCATAGTACGGTCCAGTTCAATAGAATCATGGCCTGCGGGCCATGGGTTTTACGCCTAAGATGTAAGTATATCTGTAGTACACAGGGTGTATAAACAACATCCGTTTACCATCGGCGAACGGTTGTCCTAGAAAATCGTTTTACCACTACCTACAGAGAAGGGGCGCCCGGTTGGAGCGCCCCTTGCTTAGGGTTTGATGAGGTTTTGGATCGTCTGGATTAGCGGCGCTTGCGGGTGGCCGTTGCCTTGCGGACGGAAGTCTTCTTCGACGGCGCCTTTTTCTCGGTTGCGGCGGCGGGGGAGACCGGGGTCTCCATTGTGGGCTCGGGCTTGGCCTTTACTGCGGGTTTGGCCTCGGCCTTAGCTTCCGCCTTAGGAGCAGCAGCCTTGGTCGTGGTCTTTTTGGCCGTCGTTGCAGTGCGCTTGCGCGTGGTGGTCTTGGCGGTCGGCTTGGCCTCGACAGCTGCCTCGGCCTTGGGCTCGGCGGCTGCCTCCTCGGCCTTGGTCGCAGTAGCATTTGCGGCGGCCTTCGGAGCGGCCTTGGTCGCAGTAGCCTTGACGGCCGTCGACTTCGTTGCCGTGGTCTTCTTGGCGGTCGTTGCCTTCTTGGCGGTCGTGGTCGTCTTCTTGGCAGCGGTCTTTGCCGGAGCCTTGGCGGCCGGCTTGGCCTCTGCGACCTTGGCCTTTACCTCGGGAGCAGCCTCGGCCTCGGCGGCTTTCTTGGCAGTGGCGGTGGTGCGCTCGCGCGCGGTCGTTGTCTTGGCAGCGGTGGTCTTGCTCGCGGTCGCGGTCTTGCTCGCAGCGGCCTTCGTGGTCGTGGCCTTCTTCGCCGTCGTCTTACGAGTCGCGGTCTTCTTTGCCGCAGGCTTTGCAGCAGGCTTGACCTCGGCCTCTGCCTCTGCCCCAGGAGCAACTTCAGCCTTCACGTCAGGCTCGGCCTTTGCGGTCTCAGCCTCAACCGGCTTCTCCTCGGCCTTGGGCTCCGGCTCCGGCTCAGCGGCCACCGGCTCAGCCACAGCCTCAGGTTCGTCGACAACAGCCGCCGGCCTCTCAATCTCCGGGTGCATAAAGAAGTACAGGTCCAGATATTTATCGGCCGAGCGCGTCCAGCTAAAGTCCTGGCTCATGGCCTGCGTGACCAGCTGATCCCACGCCTCGCGGTTATCCCAGAACAGACGCGCCGCGCGGAACACCGCGTCGCCCATCTCGTCGCCGTTAAAGTTGCTAAACGAGAAGCCCGTACCCTCGCCGGTAAACTCGTTGTACGGGATCACAGTGTCCTTCAGGCCACCGGTCTCGCGCACGATGGGCAAGGTACCGTAGCGCATTGCGATGATCTGCGACAGGCCGCAGGGCTCAAACTTCGAAGGCATCAGGAACATGTCGGCTGCGGCATACATACGCTGCGACAGCGCAGGATCGAACTCGATGCGTGCGGCCATGGTGCCGGGGTACTTGTCCTGGAAGTATCGCAGTCCGTCCTCGTAGTCGCGGTCGCCAGTGCCGAGCACTGCCACCTGCACGCCGCCTGCCAAAATGCGATCGAGCGCGTACATGACCAGATCCAAGCCCTTCTGGCGCGTCAGACGCGTGACCATGACCATAAGCGGACGGTCGTCGCGAACCTCGAGCCCCAGCTCTTCCTGCAGCTTGGCCTTGCACACGGCCTTACCAGAACGGTCCTCCACGGTGTAGTTGGCGGCAATGCGCTTGTCGGTCGCCGGGTCAAAGCCTGCGACGTCGATGCCATTCAAAATGCCCTGCAGCGCATACGAACGCTCGCGCAGCACGCCGTCCAGGCCCTCGCCAAACTCGGGCGTCTGGATTTCGTTGGCATAGGTGGGGCTCACTGTGGTGATGGCGTCGGCATAGCGCAGCGCGCCCAGCATATAGTTGACGCTGCATGCGTCGCAACGCAGCTGCGAGGCAGCAGCGGGAATATGCGCCACACCCAGGATGTCCTCCATCACGGTGTCGCTAAACTGGCCCTGGAACGCCACGTTGTGGATCGAGAACACGGTCTTGACGCGGTCGTACAGCGGCAGGCCCTGGTAGAACTCGCGCAAGAACACGGGCGCTAGTGCCGTCTGCCAGTCGTTGCAGTGCAGGATGTCGCACTCAAAGCCGGCCGGCAGGTGCTGCAGGCTCTCGGTGATGGCCTTGGAGAAGAACGCAAAGCGCTCGCCGTCGTCAAAGAAGCCGTACGGATAGTCGCGCGCAAAGTAGCGTTCGTTGTCGATGAACATATAAGTGACGCCGTCGTGCTCGAGCTTCTCGAGCCCGCAGTACTCGTTGCGCCAGCCCAGGCTCACGTAAAAGTCGGAGAAGTGCTCCATCTGCGCCTTGTACTCGTCCTTGATGGTGGCGTATTTGGGCACCATCACGATGACTTCGGCGCCGGCGCGCACAAGCGCCGCGGGCAGCGAGCCCGCCACGTCGCCCAAGCCACCGGTCTTCACAAACGGTGCGCACTCGGCCGAGGCAAACACGATCTGCATCTTTTTGCTGGAATCAGCCATATTGTCTCCCATGTTGCAATTCGAGAATAGCCGCCTGGCGCTAACCGGGCGGCTATTCTACATGTTACGAGCGATGTTGCGGTGCCAACGTTAACGTACGATGGTGGTGTCGGAAGTTAACGGAGCCTTGCCCAGCACCAGGATGTTCTCGGGCGTGCCGCGAAGCTCGGTGTTGGTGGGAACCACGTTGTTCTTGTCCAGAATGGCATTCTCGACGCGGGCGCCGCTCTTGATGATGCAGCTCTGGTTGATGATCGAGTTGGTCACCGAAGCGCCTTCCTCAACCACGACGCCGCGCGACAGGATCGAATTGCGCACGGTGCCCTTGATGATGCAGCCGGCCGAGATGATCGAGTTGCAGGCGTGGCTGCCGGTCGCATAGCGCGAAGGCGGAACGTCGTGGGCCTTGGTCAGGATCGGGCGCTCGGGGTCAAAGAGCTGGTCGGCCACAGTCTGGTCGAGCAGGTCCATGCTGCGGCGATACAGCGACTTCTCGCTAAACACGCCCACGACCTCGCCCTTGTACTCGTAGCTGCACACGTCGATGTTGCCAAAGTCGCCCTGGAGAGCCTCGAGCAGGTCCAGATAGTCGGCGGCCTGGTAATGGTCGATAATCTCGAGCAGCGTCTCGCGGTTGACGATGCAGCAGTCCATAGACGCGTTGTCGCCGTACACGACGCCGGCGCTCACGCCCGTCAGGCGGCCGTTCTCGTTAATCTCGAGCTTGGTCTCGTCATCGACGTTGCGCGTGGCCTTGCAGTACACTACGGTCATCTGGGCGCCGGAGTTCTCGTGCGCCTCGATGATGGTGTTGAGGTCCATGTTAAAGATGATGTTGGTGCCCATCATCACGACATAGGGCTTCTCCGAGCGCTGGAACAGCGTCTTGTTGGAGATGATGTCGCGCAGCAGGAAGCGCATGCCGCCCTTGGTGGTGCCATACGCGTTGCCGGGCACCATGAACAGGCCGCCCTTCTTGCGGTCCAGGCCCCAGTCCTTGCCTGAGCCCACGTGGTCGATCAGCGAGCGGTAGTTGCCCGGCATGACGACGCCGACGGTCTTGATGCCGGCATTCATCATGTTGGACAGCGGGAAGTCGATCAGGCGGTAGCGGCCCAAAAACGGAACGGACGCGATGGGGCGGTCCTTGAGCAGCACACTGCCGTAGGTCGAAGAGTAGTTAGCGGTGATATAACCGATGGCCTTGCGATTGATCATCGGATCATTCCCCCTTCCCGATAACGACGTCATTTCCAACGACGGCCGTATCCTTGGTGGTATCGACAGAGCCGAGCTTCACGCCCTCTTCGACCGTGGAGTTCTCGCCCAAAATAGCGCGGCAGATGTGCGCGCCGCTCTTAACGTGCGCACCCGGCAGCAGCACGGAGTCCTCGACCACGGCGCGCTCCTCAATGATGACATCGGTCGAAAGGATCGAGTGGCGAGCGGTGCCGTAGATCTTGCAGCCGTTGGAGACCAGGCAGTCGTCCAGGCGACCATCCGGACCAATGTAGTGCGGCGGACGCGTGGTGATGTTGGACATGATGGGGAAGTGCTTGTCAAACAGATCGAACTCGGGGTTGTTGCCCAGCAGGTCCATCGAGGTCTCGTGGAAGCTGGCGATGGTGCCGACGTCCTTCCAAAAGCCGTGGAACTCGTAGCTGTACAGGCGCTTGTTCTCACCGAGCAGCTTGGGGATGATGTCCTTGCCAAAGTCGTGGCTCGAGCGCTGGTCCAGAGCGTCCTCCTCGAGCGCCTCGATCAGCACGTCGGCCGAGAAGATGTAGATGCCCATGGACGCGAGGTTCGAATCGGGCTTCTCGGGCTTCTCGGTGAACTTGGTGATGCGGCCGTCTTCGGGGTCGGTGGTCAGGATGCCAAAGCGGCTGGCCTCCTCCCACGGCACGGGCATAACGCTCACCGTGAGGTCGGCGTTGTTCTCAATGTGCGTCTTGAGCATCTTGCGGTAGTCCATGCGATACAGGTGATCGCCCGAAAGAATCAGGACGTACTTGGGGTCGTTGGCCTTGATGTAGTCGAGGTTCTGCGTAATGGCGTCGGCCGTGCCCGCATACCAGGCTCCGCCGGTCTGCGTCTCGTACGGCGGCAGGATCGACACGCCGCCGTCGCGGCTGTCCAGATCCCACGCCTCGCCGGATCCCACGTAGGCATGCAGCAGGTAGGGACGGTACTGCGTCAGAACGCCCACCGTGTCGATGCCCGAGTTGGAGCAGTTGGACAGCGAAAAGTCGATAATGCGGAACTTGCCACCAAAGCTAACCGCCGGCTTAGCGATCTTTTGGGTGAGTGCCCCCAATCGGCTGCCCTGTCCTCCTGCGAGGAGCATCGCGATGCATTCTTTCTTACTCATCGATTTCTCCTTCTGTCATCGATGTTCCTAACCCATTAGCGACGGGCGCGGCGCTCTGTCACGCCCGTCGAGTAATGCCGTACGGCAAAGGGAGCTCGCGCGCCTTTACGCGTGCCAGATCTCGTCGCGGTACTCGCGAATGGTGCGGTCGCTCGAGAACCAGCCACTCGAGGCGGTGTTGAGCAGGGCCTTGCGGTTCCAGGTCTCCTGGTCGCCGTAGCTGCCCGTGAGGTTCTCCCATGCATCCACGTAGCTACGGAAGTCAGCCATGACTAGGTCGGGGTCGTTTTTGTTCATGAGCTCGTTGTAGATGCTCTCGAAGTTGCCCGAAAGACCCGCAAACGTGTTGTCCTTGAGCTCGTCCATCACGCGGCCCAGACGCTCGCGGTCGCCGTTGAGGGTATCCCACGCAAAGTAGCTGTTGGATGCCCAGAGCTTCTCGACCTCGGGGGCGGTCAGGCCAAAGATGGCCTCGTTTTCGCGGCCGGCCAGGTCGGCGATCTCGATGTTTGCGCCGTCGAGGGTACCCAGCGTAATGGCGCCGTTCATCATGAGCTTCATGTTGGACGTGCCCGAGGCCTCCTTACCGGCCGTGGAGATCTGCTCCGAGATCTCGGCGGCGGGGTAGATGAGTTGGGCGTTGCTCACGCGGAAGTTGGGGATAAAGCAGACCTTCATGACCTCGTTGACGCGCGGGTCGTTGTTGATGACGTCAGCCACGGAGTTAATGAGGCGGATGGTCTCCTTGGCGAAGGTGTAGCTCGAGGCGGCCTTGCCGCTAAAGATGAAGGTCGTCGGCGTCACGTGGAAGTTGGGATCGGCGATGCGACGGTTGTAAATGTCCATCACCTTCATGATGTTCATGAGCTGGCGCTTGTAGGCATGGAAGCGCTTTACCTGGACATCGAAGACGGTGTTGGGGTCAATAACCAGACCGGTCTCGGCCTTGACGTAGGCGGCCAGACGCTCCTTGTTGGCGCGCTTGGAGGCACCAACGGCCTTCAGGAACTCGGTGTCGTTCTGGAACTCCTTGAGCTTCTCCAGCTCAAAGGCGTCCTTGAGCCAGCCATCGCCAATGGCCTCGGTCACGAGCTTGGCGTAGGTGGGGTTGGCCTCGGCAAAGAAGCGACGGTGCGAGATGCCGTTGGTCTTGTTGTTGAACTTCTCGGGCGTTAAGGCATAGAAGTCCTTGAGCACGATGTTCTTGATGATGTCGGAGTGGATCTTTGCCACGCCGTTGACGCTATGGCTGCAGATCACGGACAGGTTGGCCATGCGAATCTCGCCGTCCCACAGAATGGCGGTCTGGCGCAGACGCTCCTGCCAGCCCTCCTGCGTGGTATCGAACGACTCGTGCCAACGACGGCTGATCTCGTCGATGATCTGGTACACGCGGGGGAGGAGCTTGGAGAACGTGCCGATGGGCCACTTCTCCAGAGCCTCGGGCAGGATGGTGTGGTTGGTGTAGCTCACGACCTGCGTCACGATGTTCCAGGCGTCGTCCCACTCGAGCTTTTTCTCGTCGATGAGGATACGCATGAGCTCGGGGCCGCACATGGCGGGGTGGGTATCGTTGGTGTGGATGGCCACAAACTGCGGCAGCAGCTCCCAGTTCGCGCCGTGCTCCTTCTCAAAGGTGTCGAGCAGGCTGTAGATACCGGCCGAAACAAACAGGTACTCCTGCTTCAGGCGCAGCAGACGGCCGTGCTCGCCGGCGTCGTTGGGGTAGAGGATGGCGCTGATGGCCTCGGCCTCAGCGCGCTCGGCATCGGCCAGAGCATAGTCGCCGCGGTTGAAGGCTTCCAGATCAAAGTGCTCCTCGACCGGCTCGGCGGCCCAGACGCGCAGCTTGTTGACGGTTTCGCCGGCATAGCCCACGACGGGGATGTCATAAGGGACGGCCAGGATGTCCTGCGTGTCCACCGTGCGGTAGAACGTGCGGCCGTTCTCCTCAAAGCCCTCGACGCGGCCGCCAAACTTAATGGTCACGGCCTTGTCCTGACGACGGACTTCCCAAGGATAGCCGTGGGTGAGCCACTCGTCGGTGGCCTCGACCTGGCTGCCGTTGACGATCTCCTGCTTAAACAGTCCGTAGCGGTAGCGCATGCCGTTGCCGTAGCCGGCAATGCCCTCGGCTGCCATGGAATCCAGGAAGCACGCGGCCAGACGACCCAGGCCACCGTTGCCCAGGGCCGGATCGGGCTCCTGGTTCTCGATGACGGACAGGTCAAAGCCCATGTCGTCGAGCGCCTCGGCGACCATGTCGCGCACGCCAAAGTTGAGCAGGTAGTTGTCGAGCAGTCGGCCGATCAAAAACTCGATCGAGAAGTAGTACACGCGCTTCTTGCCCTCGGCGGTCACACGGGCGTCACTCTTGGTGGCAACGGTGCGCGCCTTCTCGGCCACGAGCTTGGCCAGGGCGTTAAAGCGGTCGAGGTCGCTGGCGGCCTCGACGCTCTTGCCGCTGATGCTCATGACGGCATCGCGATAGAGCTCGGTAAACTCCTGCTTGTTGTCGAAGATCTTATTCATACGTTCCTTTCCCCCGGGGATGTTTCTCCCGGAACGGTTATGACTTGTATCCTACGCCTCGTCGGGGCGGGTAATTACAGCTGTAACGGTTTTGTTACGCATCCTTGGCAGACGGCTTAACAGAAGCAGACTTGGTCTTGGTAGCGGCCTTTTTGGCAGCCGGTTTCTTGGCTGCGGCCTTAGCAGCGGGCTTTGCGGCAGCCTTGGCCTTGGCCTTGGTCGTCGTGGCCTTCGCCTTAGCCGGAGCCTTCTTGGCAGCCGCAGGCTTAGGCTTCACCGAGGACGAGCGCTTACGCGTCGCCTTCTTGGGCTCCTCAACCACGGGCGGCTTGTAGCTGCTGGGGCCGCGGCGCTTAAGCACTACGCCTGCCAGGCCGGGCACCTTAATCTCAATGGAGTCCATCTGCCCGTTCCAGGGATAGGGCTCGCTCGAGCAGGTGTAGGGTTCCTCGCCGGCATAGCCGCTGCCACCGAACTCTGGACGGTCGGAATCAAAGATGACCTCCCAGTCGCCCTCGCGCGGCACGCCCACGCGGAAGCTCTCGTAGCTCGCCGGGTCAAAGTTGATCAGGATCACCAGGTCGTCGTCGATGTCCTCGCCCTGGCGCACAAAGCTCACGATGGACTGCTTGGAGTTGTCCGCATCGATCCAGGTAAAGCCGTCGTCGGTGTAGCCGCGCTCGTACAGGGCGGGCTCGGCGGTGTACAGGTGGTTGAGCGCCTTGATAAACGCCTGATGATGACGGTGAGTCTCGTACTCCTCGGTTAGGAACCACTGGATGGACTCGTAGTAGCGCCACTCAATAAACTGGCCAATCTCGTTGCCCATAAAGTTGAGCTTGGCGCCGGGGTGCGTCATCTGGTAGAAGGCGAGCGTGCGCAGGCCGGCAAACTGGCGCCACCAGTCGCCCGGCATGCGGCCGATCAGCGAGCACTTGCCGTGCACGACCTCATCGTGGCTCAGCGGGCAAATAAAGTTCTCGGTAAAGGCGTACATGATGGAGAACGTGAGCAGCCCGTGGTTGCCGGGGCGCCACGGGAAATCGGTCTGCATGTAGTGCAGGGTGTCGTTCATCCAACCCATGTCCCACTTGTAGTGGAAGCCCAGGCCGCCGTCCTGCGGCGGATAGGTCACGAGCGGCCACGCGGTGGACTCCTCGGCCATCATCATCACGTCGGGGTAGTGCGCCTCCACGGCGCAGTTGACCTGGCGGATAAATGCGCTGGCGTCCAGGTCCTCCTCGGTGCCGTACTTGTTGAACTTCTTTTGGCCGGGATCGTCGATGTCAAAGTTGAGGTACAGCATGCTGGATACGCCGTCCATGCGAATGCCGTCAACGTGGAAGTTCTCGAGCCAGTACAGCACGTTGGAGACCAGGAAGGAGCGGACCTCGCCACGGGCAAAATCGAACTTGTGCGTGCCCCAGTTGGGGTGAATCTCGTGCTCAAACAGCATGTGGCCGTTAAAGGTGGCAAGGCCGTGGGAGTCGGCGCAAAAACCGCCGGGCACCCAGTCCATGATCACGCCAATGCCTGCCTCGTGGCACGCATCGATAAAGTGCATGAGCTGCTGCGGGTTGCCGTAACGCGACGTGGCGGCATAGTAGCCGGTCGTCTGGTAGCCCCAGGAGCCGTCGAAGGGATGCTCCATGAGCGGCATGACCTCGATATGCGTGTAGCCCATGTCGCGCACGTAGTCCACGAGCTCCACCGACAGGTCGTCGTAGGTATAGAACTCGCCGCGCTGTGCGGGGAAGGGATCCATGGGGCCGGGGTAGTTGCCGAACTCGTCCGGCTCGCCCTGCGGCGCGTCGCCGTGGCGCTTCCACGAACCAATATGCACCTCGTAGATGTTAAGGGGCTGCGACATGTGGTTGTGGCCGGCGCGTCGCTTGAGCCACGCGGCGTCATTCCATTTGTAGCCGTCGAGGGTCCACAGTACGCTCGCGGTACCCGGAGGGCACTCGGCCTTAAAGGCATACGGATCGGCCTTGTAGAGCTTTTCGCCCTCGTTGGTCTCGATAAGGTACTTATAGAGCTGGCCCTGTTCGGCGCCAGGAATAAAGCCTTCCCAAATAGCGCTCGTATGCATGGGCACCAGCGGGTTGGCTTCCTCATCCCAGTCGTTAAATTCGCCAATGACATGCACACTCTTTACGTCGGGCGCCCAAACGCAAAAGCGCCAGCCGCGCGTACGGTTCTGCGTGTCGGGGTGCGCGCCCATCTTTTCCCAGCTGCGCTCCCACGTGCCGATGCCAAACAGATAGACATCGTCCTTAGTGAGCTCCGGCGCGTGCGGGGCGGCTTTACGGGTAACGGGCTTTTTGGTTGCTGGCTTTAGCTTTGTATCGCTCACGTTTGATCCCATCATGACGCGGCAGCGTGTTGCCTTGGTGACTAGATGCGAAAGGTCCAAGGCTGCACGAATCGAAGGGACGGCGATAGTTCTATGATTCGTTCCACCTCGCGTGCTCGGTGGAACTTTCGGCAGAAACTACGATAACACCTGTACGTTACTTTTATGAAGGAAAGTGGTTTTAGGGCGGCGTTTAATCGGTAAGCGCCATGTTTAGACCACTGGCAGAATTGCCGTGGTAAAACTCTTGACAGTTTTACCAATTAGGGTTTCAAGATTGTTAGTCTGACGTTTGGTAAAACGTTTTTAGCAGGATGTTTACCATTTGACATCGAAAGGTTCGTTTATGTCCCAGACCGCCGCCCCCAACGTTGCTTTTATTTTCGATTGCGACGGCACACTGGTTAATAGCACCCCCGTTTGGGCCCATGCTCAGTCCGAGTTATTGCACCGCCACGGAGTTAACGTGACGGTCGACGATTTTGCCCAGTTTGAGCATTTGTCGCTCGAGGACGAGTGCCAGGCCTACCACGACACGTGGGGCATTGGCGAGAATGGCGTGGAGCTGTATCGCGAGCTGAGCGACATCCTGATCGATGGGTACTCCAAGGTGCCGCCGCGCGAGGGGCTCTTGGCATTTTTGGAGCAGGCGAAGGCGGCCGGCTTTGCCATGTGCGTCGCCACGTCCACGCCGGCCGAGCTGGTGCAGTCCGCGCTCGCTGGTGCCGGACTCGACGCATACATGGAGTTTGTTACCACGACGGGTGAGGCAGGACGCTCCAAACAATTCCCCGACGTATACGAGTTGGCGCTGCGCCGTCTGGAGGAGCGCTATGGGCATAAGTTTGACTGCGCATGGGTGTTTGAGGACGCCGTCTTTGGCCTTAAGAGCTCTGGCACCGCCGGCTTTAAGCGCGTGGGCATCTATGACCCGCACGGCCGTATGGAGCGCGACGACGTACGCGCCAACTGCGAGATCTTTATCGACAGCTACGAGGAGCTGGATCTGGCCCGCCTGCTTGCGTTTGAGGGATAGGCGAGAGCTGTGGGTTGCAAGGTATTAGTGGTCTGCGGCTCGTCCGTGGTGGCGAGCGCTGATCTGTTGCGTAGGTTAGCAGGGGAATGCGACCACGTTGTCGCCGTGGACCGCGGCCTGGATGCTCTGCTGGGTGCCGGTTTGAGCTGCGACGTATATGTGGGGGATGCCGACACGGTGAGTGATGCGGGTCGTGCGTTGGTCGATGCCGCCGAAGCCTTTGAGGTGGAACGCCACGACCCCTACAAGGACTATACCGACCTGGCGCTGGCGCTCGATTCCGTTCGCCGTCGCTGGCCGGGTGCCGAAGTGGTCGCGACTTGCGCTACGGGCGGTCGTCCCGACATGGCCCTGTCCGTGTTAGGGCTACTGGCAAGCTATGCGGACGCCCCCGTCTGGATTGCCGAGGACGAGTCCACGGCCCGCATTCTGCACGAAGGCGAATCCTGGACCATCAAAGGCGCCAAAGGCAAGACGTTCTCCATCATCGCCATAGCCCCTGGGACGGTGGTAAGCGAATGCGGCCTAGAGTGGGAGCTAGACCACAGCCCCCTGGGCCTGTTGGCGGACACAGGCATCAGCAACGTCGTCAGGTCAACAGCCACGATCCAAGTCCACCAAGGCGTCGCAATCGGCTATTTGCTTGCGTGAAGGTTTTATCGGGACGGGGCTGAATTAGCTTATTTTGGCAACGCCAAAAAGGGTATGTAAAATAAGTATTTGGATGTTGTTAAACGATTGGCTGGTTTCTGCAAACGGGATTCTGTTTAATCCAACCACTTGCTTAACAACTTTGCTTTTTGATTAAAGGCCTGAAGTCCACCACGCCTTGGCGGGAAAGTCCTTTCCCCGTCGAGTATTCTCGATCGCGCTCGGGGTCTTCCTCGACGAATTTCCACACACCCTTTGCTATGAGAGAGATGAGCCCTTCAAGCTTGACGACGCAATCGAACTCGCAGTCTTGTTGGCTTCCATGGCCGATTCCTTTATGCCCATAACTCGCGATTATCCCGCGCGCATCGCCCTGTACGCAAACCCCGATGGCTTTGTAGGGGCTATACGCTTCGCCCCTTCCCTCGATGACCGACGACCCCGCATGGATCACCGCGCAGCGAAGCTGATAGAGATCCGATGCCGTAAAGATGCCTCGATCCTCTATCGTCTCAAACCCCTCTATTATCTCATCTGGGCGCTTCTCGCCCTTGCGCGCATTGGTCATTTTCTCCCATCGTTCGGGAGCTCCAGGTACTCCTTGCACCATTTTCGGTAATCCGTCCCGTCGATGTTTGCGCATACGTCTGGGATGGTCACTACGAGAGTCAAAGCGGCGAGCAGCAGCCCTGCGTCGAAGGCTTTTTCGCACTCTTCCACAAGTCTGCTGGGCGTACGGCAGACGACGGTGGGGAACCCGTATTCGTTGTCGCTGCATTTTAAACACGTAGAGGGCATGGGCTCCCAATCGGCAATTGCTGTTATGCTCATAACACCTCGCCTGTTTCTGCGTCGATTCTCAGATCTGTCCTCGGTTCGATAAACTCATCCACCATCTCGTCGTCGCGGTCGGGCTCGGTCACGAAGAGCGGTTCCGGGACGTCGATGCGCGGGCCAATCGTAAGGCTGCCGCACGCGATGATGCGATCGAGATGCGGCTCGGCAGTCCCAGTTGTGAAGGCGGGGCGTAGCACATCGCGCACGTAGTTGACGATACCCAAAATCTCGTTCACGTAGTCGAACGCGAACTTCTCGGCCATGGTCGGTCCTCCCTGGCAAAGACGATTTCAACCAGAGATTTTACAACTTCAATGAGTTGCTCCGTTTTAAATCCAACCATTGGCTTAACAAAATGGTAGGAAACTTTCTTCAACCAGAAAACTAATAAACCCAACAAGTTATTTTCATACCCGCCAAAATAGCTAATTCAGTCCCATCCCAGGAAAACCCGTAAGATAAGACAATCAATCATAATTCCCCCTTGCATCAAGCAAAACATTCCCCTATAGTATCTCCTCGTCACGGGGGCGTAGCTCAGCTGGGAGAGCGCTTGACTGGCAGTCAAGAGGTCAGGGGTTCGATCCCCCTCGTCTCCACCATCGTGAATGCAAAGGCCTTCGGAATTTCGAAGGCCTTTTTTCATGCCAAAATACCTCGCGCCACAAACCACTTCCACACCAACAAAAAGTTGCACAATTTATTTCCCATGTCTGTACATAGTTTGTTAGACAACCGCAATTACCAATGCAGCTCGCTGCTCCAGTTGGGCTTCAGGAACGCTTCCAATAATTGCCAGCACCCCAATAACCTGCGCCAACGTGAACAACATCCCAAAACAACCCCCTTAAGCACGTCAAATGAACGATATGTTGTCCAACGCAGCCCAAATCAGTTTCACTAACAGCTTGTGCTAGGATACCTAACGTTACATGAGTTCAACTGTGCTCACGGCCTCAGCAAGCCACAAAGCGCAGGGTCGATCAGCATCCGGCCGTAACGGCGGTGCCAGAAACACCACGAGCTCCAATATCGATTGCCATGCACGTTTTGTACTTGCTTTTGTGGCTATTTATTAGTTTGCTTTAGGTAGTGCATTAAGTTGTTATGGCATACCACAGCAGTCCTATAGCTGTTTGCGTGCGGTCCAGTTTTGCACCCGCTTGACTGGCTCGCACGCAGCCAGCTGGGGACGCGGTCATTTTGCGATACACATCCGCGTCTCTAGCAACTGCACTTATACATACCGTTCACGGTGAGGCAGAGCCACGTGCTTGTCTAACTGGGCTCAGGGTTTGAATATGGAGCGCCTTCGCACACAAGCGCCCTGGCGAAGCCATACCCAAACCCCGTGAGCCATACGTAAGACAGCAAGGGGGTGGAGCTCGTGTGGTATGTAATTCAGGTCATTAACGGTCGCGAAGACGTAATGCGCGAGCGCATTGAGCACATGGTGCCGGCTGTCGCCATGCAGGAGCTCTTTTATCCCCAATTTCAAACCGAGATTAAAGTTCACGGCGAATGGGTCAATACGACCAAGCCGCTCTTTCCCCGGTTATCTTATCTGCGATACGGCAGATCCCCGCACCGTGCAACAGTATCTGCTGCGCATGGACGACTTTGCCCGGGTGCTTTCCCAGGACGGTCAGTTTGTGCCGCTGGCAAAAGAAGAGGTTCAGCTTATTGGCGGCTTTACGCATAGGGGAGACCGCGTAGTGCCCATGAGCGAGGCCTTAAAAGACGGCGACCAAGTCGTAGTGACGGCAGGTCCGCTGCTGGGCAACGAAGGCCTTATCAAAACCATTAATAGACGCAAGAGCACTGCTTATTTGGAGCTCAACCTGTGCGGCCGACGCGTAACTACGCGCGTTGGCCTTGCCGTGCTTTCGGCCGAGCAGCGCGTCATGCGCAACCTTAAAAAGGCAATCGCCTAGCTGCAGACGGTCGCTACACAGAACAGGGAGGATCCCCCGACCCGGGGACGAAGTGTTGGAAGAGAACGTGTCGGATAAAACAGAATATGAAACGGATGCGCCAGCGGGTGCGGCGCTGATTGCTCAGGCCATGGACCGACGTGAGGGCACCGGCCGCTACAGGGCCATGCAATCCATCATGGACTGGGATCGCTCGCGCCTAGCCTACCGCACCGTTAAGCGCGCTTTCGACATCGTGTTCAGCGGTGTTGTGCTCGTGGTCATCGCGATTCCCAGCCTGGTACTCGCGGCACTCATCCGCCTGGAGAGCGAGGGCAGCCCCTTCTACAGCCAGATCCGCGTGGGACAGACCCGCCCCGACGGTAGCCTGACCACCTTCCGCATGTGGAAGTTCCGTTCCATGTACAAGGACGCCGACGAGCGTCTCGCCGAGCTCAAGGGGCAGAACGAGATCGCCGGAGCCATGTTCAAGATGAGGGAGGACCCCCGCGTCACCAAGATCGGCAGGTTCATCCGCAAGCACTCCATCGACGAGTTCCCGCAGTTTCTGAACGTGTTCCTGGGCCAGATGTCCGTCGTGGGTCCGCGTCCGCCGCTGCCCAACGAGGTTGCAGAGTACACCGAGTACGACCTGCAGCGCCTGGCCGTAAAGCCGGGGATTACCGGATGGTGGCAAATCACTGAGCGTAACTCGACTGGATTCGACGGGATGGTCCGACGCGATCTGGAATATATAGCCAAACGAGGCATTTTCTTCGATTTCAAAATAATCCTACTCACAGTGATTGAGGTTGTTAGCGGAAATGGCGTTTACTAAAGAGACTATAGGGAATTACGAAGGCACCGGTTCAACGGTTGATCTTCCCGGACGAGTCGAAGTCCTGGGCGCCCCCGTCGATCCCTGGACGATGGAGCAGACCGTCGAGGCGACCGACGCCCTCATCAAGGAGGGGCGCTTCGCCCACCTGATCGGCGTGAACGCCGACAAGTTGCTTCAGATGCGCGACGACCCCGAGATGGATGCGTGCGTGCGCCGCTGCGAGATCGTAAACGCCGATGGCGCGTCCATGGTCATGGCCGCCAAGAAGCTGGGCGTGGACTTGCCCGAGCGCGTGGCCGGCATCGACCTCATGTGGGAGCTGTGCGGGCTGGCCGAGCGTGAGGGGCACAGCGTCTACCTGCTAGGCGCCAAAGCCAAAGTGGTCGAAAAGACCGCCGAGGTACTGTCCGAGAGGTATCCCAATATGGTCCTTGCGGGTTACCGTGACGGCTACTTCGGCGAAGACGAGTTCGATGCCGTGGTCGCCGAGGTTGAGCAGGCCGAGCCCGACATCGTGTTCGTGGGCATCACCTCGCCCAAGAAGGAGCGCCTTATCGAGCGTTTCCGCGAGCTGGGCGCCAAGGGCGCTTTCGTGGGCGTGGGCGGCTCGTTCGACGTTGTCTCCGGCAACATCCCGCGCGCCCCGATGTGGATGCAGCGCGCGAACCTGGAGTGGCTCTTCCGCATGATGCAGGAGCCAAAGCGCCTGGTGAGGCGCTACGTGGTCGGCAACACCCGTTTCTACATGCTTCTCCGTAAGGAAGCAAAGAGGAGCAAGGCCAATGGCTAAGAAGAAAGTTATGCTCGTCTTCGGCACCCGACCGGAGGCAATCAAGATGTGCCCGCTCGTCAATGAGCTGAAGACGCGCGCGGATGAGTTCGAGACCGTCGTGACCGTGACCGGCCAGCATCGAGAGATGCTCGACCAGGTGCTGCGCGTCTTCGGCGTGACGCCCGACCACGACCTTGCGATCATGAAGCCGGGCCAGACGCTGTTCGACGTGACGTGCGACGTTCTGCTCAAGCTCAAGGCGGTCCTCGAGGACGAGAGGCCCGATGTCGTCCTGGTCCACGGCGACACCACGACCAGCTTCGCCGCCGCGCTCGCATGCTTCTACCTGCAGATTCCCGTGGGCCACGTCGAGGCCGGCCTGCGCACGCACGACATCTACAGCCCCTGGCCGGAGGAGTTCAACCGCCAGGCGGTAGACATCGTGAGCGAGTACTACTTCGCCCCCACGGAGGCGAGCAAGGAGAATCTGCTCGGGGAGGGCAAGCCCGAGTCCAGGATCTGGGTCACCGGCAACACCGGTATCGACGCGCTTCTCACCACCGTGCGCGAGGGCTATACCCATCCCGAGCTCGAGTGGGCTGAGGGCTCACGCCTTATCCTCATCACGGCGCACCGCCGCGAGAACCTGGGCGAGCCCATGCACCGCATGTTCCGCGCCATCCGCCGCGTGATGGAGGAGCACCCCGACACCAAGGCGATCTACCCCATCCACATGAACCCGCTCGTCCGCAAGGCAGCGCACGAGGAGTTGGACGGCTTCGACCGGCTTCACATCATCGATCCGCTCGAGGTGCTCGACTTCCACAACTTCATGGCGGCGAGCCACATCATCCTCACCGACTCGGGCGGCATCCAGGAGGAGGCCCCGAGCCTGGGCAAGCCGGTGCTCGTCATGCGCGACACCACGGAGCGCCCCGAGGGCGTGGCCGCCGGCACGCTGAAGCTCGTCGGCACCGAGGAGGACGTTATCTACCGCGAGTTCAGCCGCCTGCTCAGCGATCAGGCCGAGTACGAGGCCATGAGCCATGCCTCGAATCCTTATGGCGACGGCCATGCGAGCGAGCGTATCGCGGACGTGCTGGCGGACGGTGAATACCGTGGGTAAGATACGCGTGCTTCTCCTAGTGAACCGTTGGTACCCGGACGGCGGCGTTGAGAACTTTCTCGAGCAGCTGGTGTCTGAGACATCGGGTTCAATCGACTACGCGATAATGTCGCTCACCACCCGCGTCGACTCCGATGCTGCCTGCATCAAGGTCGGGCCGGTTCTGAGTTCCGCACGCGTACAGGATATGTTCGCGCAAGGCTCCTCTATAGCTTCGGTCATGCGGAGGGGTCATTACGACGTCGTGCATATCCACGCAAGCAACGGCAGTGCTTTCTTTCTCGCTGACATTGCAAAAAAAGTGGGGGTTCCCCGTCGCATAATCCATTCGCACAACGCGGGGGCCGAGATTTCTGGTAACCCGTTGAAGAGAGCCGTGGGCACAGCCTGCGCGTTTCTCTTTTCAGACGCGCCGACCGATTTGTGGGCCTGCTCGGCGAACGCTGGCGAATATCTATTTGGCAAACAACCGTTTAACGTCTACTTTAATGGTATTGATCTCGTTAGGTTCGCCTTCTCTGAGCAGAAGCGCGCAAACATACGCGGCGAGCTCGGCGTGGCTGACGGCGAGTTCCTGCTTGGTAGCATCGGCCGCATAGCCCTGCAGAAGAATCCGCTTTACCAGCTTCAGGTGTTCGCCGAGCTGTGCAAGCTCGTTCCCGGGTCTCGCTTCTGCATGGTTGGCAGCGGCGACATGGAGGCCGAACGTGATGCTGAGGCCGAGCGACTCGGTCTGGGCAGCTCGCTCATAAAGGTACCGAGGACCTCAGAATGCGACGCCTACTATTCGGCTTTCGACGCGCTGCTATTGCCCTCCCTCTTTGAGGGCCTGCCCTTCGTTGGCATTGAAGGGCAGGCTGAAGGTCTTCCCATATACGGCTCCGACGTTCTTCCTCGCGAGTTGTCCATCACTGACAGAATCTTGTTCGCGTCCACCGACGAGGCGCCTTCCGCCTGGGCGCGGCGTATCGCCGAGGGTATCGATAGGTATCGTATTGAAGAGCGCCCTTCGTATGCGGAAAAAATGCGCGCCGCCGGCTTCGACAGGGAGGCGTGCTTCGCAACGATTGCCATGGCCTACCGGGGTGGTGGCCGATGATACGGAGGCGCACTAAGGTCCTCATGGTGGGGCCCGCACGCAACGAGCAAGGTGGTATCGCGACCGTCGTCAACGACTACTTTAAGGCTGGCATCGAGGACCGCTGCGATATTACCTTTCTGCCGTGCACGGGCAAGGGAAGCAAACTTAAGAAGCTCGCGCAGGGTGTCTATGCCCTGGCGTGGGTTAAGCGACACTTGAGAGGCTTCGACGTGCTGCACGTCCACATGGGCGGCGGCAACAGCTTCGCCCGGGAGCGTTTCTTCGCCATGGCAGGTGTCGATGCCGGTGTGCCGACAATTCTGCACGTGCACGACGGCCTCTTTCGCGATAACTACGCGAATGCGCCGGAGAAGACTAGGTCGGACTACCGCAGGGTTTTCTCGGCGGTAGATAGGGTGGTCGCTCTTTCCGACTCATGGAAGGAGTACTTCTCCTCCGAGATATCAGGTTCGGACAATGTCGTTACGATTCCCAACGGTATCCTCGTCCCCGAGGATGTAAACGATCACAAGGAGCCGAATACGGTGCTGTTTCTGGGACACTTCGATGACAACAAGAACGCCACCGTACTCATACGCGCGATTTCTAGGGCGCGGGAGATCGTGCCTGGTATTCGAGCATATTTCGGTGCGGACGGCGACGTGGAGGGTGCGAAGGCGCTTGTTGCCGAGCTGGGCTGCGAGGACGCGTGCTCGATCTTGGGATGGATCGGCTCGCGGGAGAAGCAGGCGCTGCTGGACATGTGCGCAATCTACTGTCTGCCGTCCAAGAACGAGGCCTTCCCCATGGGGCTCTTGGAGGCCATGGCGAACGGCTTGGCGGTCGTTGTGACCCCCGTGGGCGGTGTGCGTGACATCGTGGTGGACGGTAAGACCGGCGTTTTCGTTCCTGTCGATGATACAGATGCCCTAGTGGAGGCGATTGTGACACTATGCCGCGATAATAACGAGCGCACCCGCGTTGCGAAGGCGGGTGCCGACATGGTGCGTGAGAATTACGACCTCGGCGCTGTCGTGTCTGAACTTGTCGGTGTGTATGAGGAGCTTGCTGGAGGTGGAACCGTTGACGCCTAAGGTGCTGCATTACTGCTGGTTCGGAGGAAAGCCCCTACCGCAAAAAGCTCAGGCAAACGTTGAGCGTTGGCAGGAGCTTATGCCGGATTATGAGATCGTCCGATGGGATGAATCGAACTTTGACGTTGATGAGTGCCCTTATGCCCGGGACGCTTACAAGGCAGGTAAATGGGCATTTGTGAGCGACTATGCGCGCTTCAAGGTCGTTTACGACAACGGCGGTACCTATATGGACATAGGTAGTGAGCTTTTGAAGTCAATCGACCCTCTTGTCAAAGAATCAGGGTTCACTGCATGCGACTATGAGTCGCATGCAGTGAACCCCGGCCTAGTGCTCTCGGCCGGGGCTCACTCTGACTTAATCGGCGAGGTCCTTGAATCTTACCGAAATCTTGATTTCGTTGATTCCATTGAGTTCCTGTATTCCCATACTGTTAATCACATTTTCGGTGAGGTTCTTGAACGCTATGGCTATCAGTGGGGCGTAGACGCTCTGTGGGAGTATGACGGTTTTAGGGTCTATCCGAGTGAGTACTTCTGTCCAAAGCTCGACTTCGGTGGGTTTAAATGTACTAGTCGCACGTACTCCACCCATGTCAGTACCGCGAGTTGGTTGCCGGCCGGTGAGCGGTTTCGGATTGGCTTCATCAACAAGTGGGCCCCCTACGTGGGTGATTTCATTGCACGCAAGATCGCTCGTATTCTCTCGTTAACGTTATATAAGGGTGATACCCGATGATTACGGTATTCACTCCCACCTACAACAGGGCATATTCGATAGCCCGTCTGTTCGACTCGCTTCAACGCCAGACTTGCAAGGATTTTGAGTGGGTTGTTGTGGATGATGGATCCACGGATGAGACGACTTCTTTGCTCGCAGAGCTTAAGGCAAATGCGACATTCCCCATGCAATTCGAAAGGCAGGAAAATGCCGGCAAGCATGTAGCGATTAATCGGGGAGTGAACCTTGCTCGTGGAGAATGGTTTTTTATTGTCGATTCCGATGATTGGCTACCGGATGATTCCATTGAAGCGAATTTGCGGTATATCGCGCAAATCGCTGATGACGATTCTTTTGCTGGCGTTTCCGGTGTGTGCGCGCGCGCTGACGGCTCACTGCTTCTCGGGGAGTCTGGCGTGTCTTTGAACGACATGGATGAGAAGACGGTTGAACGGTTTACCGAGGAGTACATAGACTCTACGTCGTGTGATTTCAGGTTCAAATACAAGATGCCGGGCGACAGGGCAGAGATCGTGCGTACTGAACTAATCAAGCGTTTTCCTTTTCCGTGTTTCGAAGGCGAAAGATATCTTTCTGAATTCTATCTATGGCAGTCGATATCGGAATTGGATCTCAAGATTAGATGGTTCAATACGCCGACGTATTACGGCGACTATCTGGAAGATGGTCTTACGACCAATATGAAGGAGGTTATGCTGAAAAATCCGAGAGGGCGTTCTTTTATTGATGATTTCACGTTGGGGACTCACGTTCCGATCAAGATGAAATTGAGATCTGCTGTTAATTATCTCCGGTACGGTAGTTATGCCGGCTGTGGTATAGGTTCGCTTGTATCCAGTTCTTGCCATCCTCTGATTGTTCTACTCGCCTTGCCTTTCGCCTGTTTGTTTCCTCTTAGAGGTGATGTTGAATGACGGAAAAAACGATTTCCCTAAGAAGGCAAGTTCTTGAGGCGCGTCTTTTTACTGTCGTTAACCTCTCTGTTTTCTTACTTGTCGCTTCGGTATTTGCTGTTTCTTTCTATCTACGAATGGGATTGAGCTCGGAGTTTGCGTATATTAACCTATTATTCTATGTACCTTTGATTTTTTTAGCTGCTAAATGCGGATGTCGAATCGGGATTGGGCCTTTGATGCTTTGGCTCTTTCTGCTTTCCCTTTTTTTGGTGACTGAGCGAACGGCTGGCTCTTCATTTCGGGACGTAGCGAAATTCTCCTTTCTTTACTGTTTGCCCCTATTAGTCTGCCAGCTGAGATTTGGCTCGTCGCATGATCAGCGTCGGGCTTTGGCCAAGGCAATAATTAGAACGTCAAACGCGTTCGTATTTCTTGTGTTTGGCATTCTTGTGCTCGATTGCTTTACGGGTTCTGCCTGCATGGCGGCAATATCAAATGCAGCTATGAAAGAGATGTCTGGATGGGTTTCGCCGGAAATTTCATCGAGGCATGCCTCCATATGGGGCCATTATCTCAGCACAGCAGGGTTTTACCTCGTTTTTTACTATATGAATATTGCATACGAGCGAATCGTTGGTGAGTCGTTGGTCAACATCAAGCTCTTGTATGTAGTTGCGACATTAGGCATCCTCTCCACAGGCGGTAAAACCGCCATTGTGATTTACCTGTTATCTGTAATTTGGCTTAACACTACTAGTAAGGATGCGATAAAGAACGCGATTGCCCTGAGCGTTTTTCTTGGCGTGCTTTATTTTGTCGGCGCGTTCGATGTCGTGCTTGATCGTTTTGGTGCGTCAGATTTGTCGAGTGGAAGGAACGGCTCAGTTGAGCTTGTCCTTTCTTACGAAACTCCACGTATTTTCTGCGGATACGGTGAGGGTTACACCGCGCATTTCACTTCATTTATCGACAGAGGCACGGTATCTATGTTTTCCGAGTATTCCCTCTTGACGCTCGCATTTAAATTTGGACTTGTATTTGCAGTTGGTGCAGCGTTTCTTATCTTGCTGCCATCAATTAAGACCTCTGTTGCAACGGGAAACTATTCTATTCTGTTCATGGGAATTTTGATGCTTACTTACTTCTCGACCTTTAACGGCATGGCCAATATTCCGGATGTCTACCACGTTATGGCTTTATTTTGCTTAGTGCTTAATCTGCTGGGTGAACGCACCTCTAAAAATGACTCTGTCGACTCCGCAGTCAGTGACGTTATCGGCCCGAAGGGTTTATGAGATGAAGATGCCTTCAGTGAATTCAAACGCCCCCTTAGTCAGTGTCGTGATCCCGACATATTCACGTTCTGACATGCTGACTCGGGCATTGGAAAGTGTCAATGCCCAGACTTACCCCAATATCGAGATTGTTGTCGTAGATGACAATGGTAAAGGCACGAATCAACAGCTTGAGACTCAAGCTCGTGTTCTTGCATTCGAGACTCGGCCGGGCGTTGAATTGCACTATGTCGTTCGCGAAAAAAACGGAGGCGGATCGCTTGCGCGTAACACTGGCATCGATGCTTCAAAGGCCGATTTTGTTGCCTTTCTTGACGATGATGATGAGTTTCTACCGCGCAAACTAGAGCTTCAGATGGAACCAATGTCCGATTCTAATGTCTCGTTGACCTATGCGCACTGTAAGGGCGTCCAGCCCGATGGCACAGAGATTTACTACCGCCGAGTCTGCAACGGGGTGCCTGTTTTCGAGCAGGCCTACTGCGGCTGTATTGCGGCGACGAGCCAATGGCTGGCGCGCAAGGATGCGTTACGGAGCGTCGGTTGCTTCAGCGATACGCCTGCGAAGCAGGACTCCATTCTCATGTTCAAGCTTTTGATAGCGGGCTTCCAGATTAGATGCGTCCCCGAGGTGCTCTCAGTCTACTACGATGACTTAGGGACGGTGAGGATAAGCACGAGCGGCAAGTCTTTGGCGGGGGAGCTGAACTATGATCGGCTCATACGGGAGTATTCTGGGATGTTTACGCTCAACCAAAGGCGTCGTGTAGAGCATGCGATGCACTATCGAGTCGGCATGATGCTCGTTGGAATGAACGCGAGTGCTGAGGGCGCAGTCCAGCTGTTATCCTCGTTTGCGCTTGCTCCCTTTGCTTTTATACATAAAGCATATCGCGTTGTTGGTCACAATGCGAAGCAGGCTCTTAAGAATCTTAATGCTCATCGTGGTTAGGAATTGCATGTTATTAAGAAAAGCCGCTCGCTATGTTAGGCACCCTTCGCTTGTTGGGTTCGAGATTGAGAGACGTTCCAGGCTGCGTGAGGTCAGTAAATTTGATTTTCGCCCTTACACGAGCGCGCCCATCAGCAATAATACATATATATCTCTTACAAGCTATGGGGCGCGTCTCAATGCGGTCCATATGGCCATCCGTTCCCTACTCATGCAATCAGTGAGACCCTCAAAGGTTCTGCTTTATCTTGATGAGTCTATCCAAAGGGACACGCTTTCCGATGATTTGCTTGACCTTGAACAATATGGTCTTGAAATCAGAATGGGTTACGAGGATTTGGGGCCGCATAAGAAATATCTCTTCGCATTTCAAGAGTTCCCGGACTCGTTAATTATCACGGCGGACGATGACCTCATCTATCCAGCAGACATGGTCGAATCGCTTCTCACGGCCCACGAGGCTGTTCCCTATTGCGTTGTGGCAAGGCGCTGCCATCTCATAGGGTTTGATGCTGCGGGAGATTTACTTCCTTATGAAAAATGGGGCTGGGAGCATAAGGACGCTTTTTCAGCCCCCAGCCGCCGGTTGCTTGCAACCGGCGGCGCCGGGACGTTGTATCCTGTCGCAGCTTTCGACCTCGCATCGCTGGATATAGAGGCCATACGTGGAGTAGCCTGGCCTGCAGACGACCTTTATCTCAAGTTCTTCGAGCTCGCCAACGGCATCGAGGTGGCATATGCTCCGAACAGACAGAATCATCCCTATCAATTGGAGGGTCCTCGTTCAGACGCTCTTTGCAACGCGAATGTGGCGGGAGGGCGTAACGATGCCATCATGGCCGAGCTCATGTGCCGCTATGGATTGAGTCCATCGTATTTCGAGGAGGGATATCGTGTGACTTCTTCCTAATGTTCAGAATAGGCTTTCGCAATCCAAGGCTAACGCATGACTTGAGACTAACATGCAGGAACTGAGGGGGATCGGCTCTCTCGGTTGAGCGACGGCCGACGTAGCGATTTGTTATCCTGAACATATATTCATCGGGAGGGGCGTATGTCAACGGTGGGATGCTGGCTGCCTCGGATGTGTGAAAGACGTCATTGGGCGCGACTAAATGTTGCCTATGGTTCTCTCATGCGTACGGACATGCATCGCCATGAAAGACTTGATAAACCGATGAATGCGCAAAGCAACGTTGGGCTGAGAAAGTGTTGGGCAATGACGCTTGGATCGGGTGCTGCGTGCAAATAATGTCCGGCGTCACTGTTGGTTCGCACGCCATAGTGGGTGAAGTAGTCGCGCGTAATTTCCCGGAGCGACCGGTTGTTGGCGGCGTGCCGGCGCGTGTAATCCACAAGAGGATCAGATATACCAGGCCATTGAGGCCGCTAAAGTTTGGAATATGGAAAGTGTCTAAATCAAATACGGGCATGCGCAGTGCTGCCCTTATGCAGTTTGGGTCTAAGTATGTCAGCATGGGTGCTCAACTCGTGATAACCGCCGTGCTGGCAAGACTGATCTCGCCGGGTGATTTTGGGCTTATGGCTATTGTCACCGTGTTCACTGGGCTATTCAGCTTGCTTTCTGATATGGGTGTGGGCACTGCTATCGTGCAGTATCGCGACCTTACGGAACGTGAGTATGGCGGTCTATTTGCATTTTCGGCACTTTTGGCTGCAGGGCTTTCTCTGGCCTTTTGTGCCGCATCGCCATTCATCGCCGCAGTCTACGGAGACGCCCGGCTTGTGCCCTTGTGCCTTGCCTCGGCCCCCGCGCTGCTGTTCTCCACGCTCAATATGGTGCCAAATGGCCTTATGCTCAAGGAGTTGCGCTTCGCCGCCATTGGCGTACGTCTTGTGGCGGCTACAGTAGTCTCTGGAGGGGTCGCAATCGCGGCCTCCGCCTTGGGTGCGGGCTGCTATGCGCTCGTCCTTCAGACTGTACTATCTGCGGCGGTGGTGTTCTTCTGGAACATCGTAGCGCGACCAATCAGGCAGATAAACGCTCACTTCATTTGCACGCTTAAGAAGATATTCTCCTATTCTGCTTACCAGTTTGGGTTCAGCTTGGTCAATTACTTCTCTCGCAACCTCGATAACATGCTCGTCGGCGGTATGCTGGGAACTGCGGCCTTGGGCTTTTACGATAAGGCTTATAAATTGACAACCTATCCCATGACAGCGTTCTCCAGTGTCATAGGCTCGGTCATCCAGCCGTTCATGGCAGAGCATCAAGACGATGTCGACCGCATCTACGAGTGCTGGATGCGTATCGAAAAGCTGCTCTCGCTAGTGGGTGTTGCTGTGGCGGTGGTATTCAGCTGCGCTTCGGCGGAAATCATTGCTGTCTTCTACGGGCCAGGATGGGAGCAAGCCGCGCCGGTGTTTGCCGTGCTTGCCGTGTCGGTCTACTTCCAGATGATGGGCAACCCTTCGGGTGCGTTTTTCCAGAGCATAGGACGCACCGATTACATGTTTAAGGTTGGTCTTGTGAACACCGCGATCACCATTTCCGGGCTGCTGGCGGGCCTGGCTGGCGGCTCTATCCTCACAGTGGCTTACGGCATCTTCGCAGCATACTGCCTTCATATGGTTCCTCTAGCGTATTTCCTAGTGAAACGTGGTTTCGGCAGACCTTACTATTGCCTGCTAAATTTCTTGCCTGAGATTGCTGTTGGCATCGTGGGCATTGCTGCTGTTGCGGGAGTTGGCGCCTTTATACCCATGGAAGATGTTTTCCTCTCTCTCATCGTAAAGTTGTTTGTGAGCAGCATTGCGCTAATCACTGGATATGCGCTCACTGGCCAGCTGAAATACCTCACGGCTCTAATTAAGAGATAGCTCATTCTGATCGTTCCATCACGTATGGCACCTTGAAAACCCCAGATAGAAAGAAGATTCCCATGAAGATCGCTGTCGCCGGTACCGGCTACGTCGGCCTGTCCCTTGCCGTCCTGCTCTCGCAGCACAACGAGGTGCACGCGCTGGACATCGTGCCCGAGAAGGTCGAGAAGATCAACAACTTCGTATCGCCCATCCAGGACGACGAGATCGAGCGCTTCCTCGCGGAGGCAAAGGCGGGGGAGCGCAAGCTCGACCTGCACGCCACCGTTGGCGTGGCGGAGGCCTACACGGGCGCCGACTACGCCGTCATCGCCACGCCGACGAACTACGATTCCGATAAGAACTTCTTCGACACGAGCTCCGTCGAGGCCGCCATCGCCGCCGTGCGCTCGGTGAACCCGGACGCGTGGATCGTCATCAAGTCGACCATCCCCGTCGGCTACACCGCGGGCCTTCGCGAGAGGCTGGGCGACGGCAAGATCTTCTTCAGCCCGGAGTTCCTGCGCGAGAGCAAGGCTCTCTACGACAACCTGCATCCCAGCCGCATCGTGGTGGGCACGCCGAAGGACGACCCTGAGGCCGTCGCCGCGGCGGAGAAGTTCGCCGGCCTGCTCGCCCAGGGCGCCGACCCCTCCGAGCTGGAGCGCGTGAACGCCGACGGCTCCAGGGGCATCCCGGAGCTCGTGCTGGGAACCACCGAGGCAGAGGCCGTGAAGCTCTTCGCCAACACCTACCTGGCGCTGCGCGTGGCCTACTTCAACGAGCTCGACACCTACTGCGAGGTCCGCGGGCTCAACACCCGCGACGTCATCGACGGCGTGTGCCTGGAGCCGCGCATCGGCTCCCACTACAACAACCCCAGCTTCGGCTACGGCGGCTACTGTCTCCCCAAGGACACCAAGCAGCTGCTCGCCAACTACAAGGACGTGCCGCAGAACCTGATCGAGGCCATCGTGGAGGCCAACCGCACCCGAAAGGACTTCGTGGCCGACGAGGTGCTGCAGATGGTGTGGGACCGCGTCTACGAGGGCAAGGAGAAGCCGGTCGTGGGCGTCTACCGCCTGACGATGAAGTCCAACTCCGACAACTTCCGCGCGAGCTCCATCCAGGGCGTCATGAAGCGCGTGAAGGCCAAGGGCGTGCCCGTTGTGGTCTACGAGCCCACGCTGGACGCGCCGGAGTTCTTCGGCTCCGAGGTGACCCACGACCTGGAGGCCTTCAAGGCCGGCTGCGACGTGATCGTCGCCAACCGCTGGAGCGATGAGCTCGCGGACGTGGCGGACAAGGTGTACACGCGGGATTTGTTTAAGCGGGATTAGGGAAGAAGGCGGAACCAGGCTGATCCGCTTCAATCATTCGCTATTTTAACCGCGTCGAGGGCGGGGGTGTTCGGCATTAGCCGATACACCCCCGCCCTTCATTGTTCTTCGCAGGTAAAATTCGCCTAATTCGAGCGATCGCTCAACGTGATTCGTGCCTTGAAACCGGCTCCATATTCTCCCGCCCGTGCCTGGTCATCCAACTTGAAGCCGATGTTATACAGCTTCCCCGACTTCGTCTTCCGAACCAGGCCATGCTCCAACATGAATGCGACAACGCGGCGATGTGCTTCGACGTCGTCCAAGTTCAGGTAGAAGCAGGCGACGCCTCTGCCGTTCTCGATAACGGACTCGAATGAGCTGTGCTTGCATTCCGCGACGACCATTCCGAGGGCCGCCTTGCGGCAGACTTCCTCCGCGAACTCGATATCGTTGAAGTAGAACATCCATTTCCCGCACCTGCTCTCGTCTAGCGCAGGTGCCAGCTCGGTGTCGATGTAGAACGAACACCATGGGTTGTCCACCCTGACGATTCGGCCGTCTTCGCTCAGCATCGTCTTCTCTTCCATCCATGCCTCATATGGTTTGAGGGTGCTTTCGTAGTACGCGATTGTTCTCGGAGAGCACCCCTCGACTTCCTTGTCGGTAAGGAAGAGACCGAGTAGACTCGAGTTGCTGGGCACGCTGCTTTCGGCATGGCTACACATAGTGCTTTCGAGCACTGCTTTTAAGATTGCTTTATCTGCAGATAGTCTAGAACCGGCTACATCTGTGTTAGAACCATATTGATCATCGCTTCCACCGGGGGCTCCTTTCCCCTTGGTTCGATGGAAACAATTCTGAAGTGCAGGCCTATGTTCCGGTAAATGATTATTTAGCTGAACTCGGAGAAGCCCTTTTTGCTCAAACAATTGAAGAGAACAAGCGAGAAAATCATTACCGTTCAGTCGAGTCATTCTGCGAAGTCAAGGGCGGTTAGAGGCTCCCTAAAGGTTCAGAGCTAATTGCAGAGGCAAACTCTCATCCATATATTCGAGTCCGCGACTTAAACAACGCTTCTGTTCTCTTACTCACTTCGGAAATGCTATATATCGACGATGAAACACGATCTAATATTTCGCGCTACGTTGTCAACACTGGCGATCTAATTGTTTCCGTTGTCGGAACGATTGGCCTTACGGCGTATATCGGAAAAACGCTCGATGAGGCAAACCTTACAGAGAATTGCAACAAACTTACTTCGTTTAAAGGCGACTTTGCGGCGTGGTCGTATTTCTTTCTTCGTAGCTCAATGGGCATGGAAGCTATTAGGCTTGGAACTGTTGGTGCCGTTCAGACCAAGCTTGCATTAAAAAACATTAAGTCGATGAACGTCCCGTTTGCTCCAGCTTGTGCAATAGAAAGAACGACTTCGACGCTCAATGGTATTCTTGAGCTCATATAGGCTAATATACTCAAGTCGTAGGCTCTTGGCGAACTGCGTGACGCATTGCTTCCCAAACTCATGTAGGGCGAAATCGACGTCTCTCAGTTTGGCGCTGTTCGGATGGATTAGGTATAGAGCGCTATGGCAGGGGGGCGAAGATGATGATTGTTGTAAATGAATCGGCTGCTGCTTCATATCTATACCTAATGGGATTAACCATAGACGAAGAGCTGCCGCTTACGCAACACCTCTCTCTATTGCCGGCCACGTGCAAGGCCTCGCCGGACGACATGATAAATTCTGTGATGAAATATGGCAGCGGAGATGAGACCGATTTAGGTGTCTTGATTGCCGTCCTTAGGAAAACTACAGCTCAGTTGCACGTTGTTGGAGAGGGCAAAGAGCTTGCAGTTCGAGTTTGGAATGCCCAATCTGCAATAGTTCTATTGTCCGCGCTTTTGAATTGCGAATTGTATTGGCATGTTCAGAGCGATTCGCGGACAGAAGATTTTTCGCCATGCTCGGCAATCAATGTTGTTCTTTCTACAAGGTTGTTCATTCCAAGAAAATTGAAAGTGATCAACGATTCAGAGAAGCAGTGGATAAGACAGCATTATCGGGACGCATGGGAACTGTTTGATAAAAACACGCGATTTGAGACCGCGGTGAATTCCTTGTGGAGCTACAAGCAATCGCTTCGACCTTCAGTTCAAATGGCGATTATATGGGCTGGGATTGAGTCATTGTTTGGAGTCCGGAGCGAACTTGTTTTTCGTGTCAGTACTCTCGCAGCTTTGTTTCTTGGAGGAGGCAAGCAAAAACAGCAAGAAATAAAGAAACTATATAGAGCAAGGTCAGAAGCCGTTCATGAGGGAAAACAACCTTCTGAGTCTTGTGTTTCCGATTCTGCAAAATTATTGCAAGCGCTAATCTTGGAATGCGTCGAACGGGGCTGTTTACCAAATGAGGACGGTTTGCTTTTCGGATTCGAAGAAGGATCGGCTAAATAATCATTTATCGCCCTACGAGTATTTGCAGATGAGACACCGATGCGTTTCAGTTGCATTGCATAGACAAGATAACGAAAAAGCAGCAAATCAAGAATGGCGATTCGCAAACATGGTTTATCCGGAGTTTTCACCAACCGCATCTTTGCGCGCCGCCTCAAATGAAACCCATAATGGAGTTTGGGCCATTCCAGAGTCACTTGCGCAAAGGTATTGCGAGTTTTTGGATCCAGTGATTTTGAGACGTAGCGTCGCCACTCAGACCGCGAACGCTTCATCGATCTGCAACTTCGGCAAAGCAAAAGGCCGAACATATGACCATGTTTTGATTTATCCAGTTGCCGATATGGCCTCTTGGTTGCAAGATGCCTCGACGGATCTGAAGCCGCAGACACGCTCCAAGCTCTATGTTGCAATTACTAGGGCGAGGTTCAGCGCTGGCTTCGTGGTTGCTGACAATAAAATAAATGAGCTTCCAGACACGCTAAGCGTCTGGAAGCCATAAATCAATCACGTGTTTGTTTGTCAGCAAAAGCGGATCCCTACGTGAACCTAAAGACGGCCTTGATCAGCCATCCGTTGAACCTGGAGATGCACTTACCAGTCAACTTCATCCATATCACCCCAATCCTCTGAAACAACTCTCATGTCACCCTTCTCTGGCTGCGTCTCGGTTGCGCCCAGCGCCTATTTGGCTACTTCCGCTTGTATCGGTGACGCATAATTTCTTTCGCAAATTGACAACCGCATAGCGGAACACGGCCCGCGCCCC
>OKSH01000432.1_pt1 | contig 45123 bp, 75 predicted proteins | sample 1601231 | NCBI WGS metagenome assembly OKSH01 (sample SAMEA3541596, study PRJEB24748) | human gut metagenome | biome: human gut; feature: human-associated habitat; material: faeces | place: China | collected 2012
TGCGCGGGCCCGCTGACGGTGAGCGTGGGCGTAACGGTGTACAGCCCGGCGCGGGACGGCAGCGCGCCCGTGCTGCAGGACCTTGTGAGCCGTGCGGACCGCGCGCTGTACATTGCCAAAAAGAACGGACGCAACTGCGTGGTGCTGCTGTGAGCGCCGCGGCGTGCATACTCCGAAAACGCCCTGTTTTCTGCTTTTACGGCGGAAGACAGGGCGTTTTTGCACGGCGCCGCATAGGGGGCGGCGCGCGGTAAACACTATCCGTGGCGGCATGATACGCGGGCGCCGCACAAAAACAGGGACGGAATGGGGAAAACGGATGCTTTCGATGTGGCGGGACACGGCGGCGATGCCGGAATACGGGCGGCTGGAGGGGGACGTCCGGACGGACATTTTGGTCATCGGCGGCGGGATGGCGGGGATTTTGTGCGCGCATTTTTTGCGGCAGGCGGGCGTGGATTGTGTGCTGGCGGAGGCGGACCGGTTATGCGCCGGCACCACCGGGAACACCACCGCGAAGATAACGTCCCAGCACGGGCTGGTATACGACGGGCTGCTGCGCCGCTTCGGCGCGGAAAAGGCGGGGATGTACCTGCACGCCAACGAGGCGGCGCTGGCGCGCTACCGCGGCATGTGCCGGGAGATCGACTGCGGGTTCGAGGAAAAGGACGCGTTTGTCTATTCCCTGGACGACCGGGGAAAGCTGGAAAAGGAGCTTGCGGCGCTGGAGAAGCTTGGGTTCCACGCGGGCTTTACGGACAAGCTGCCGCTGCCTTTTCCGGTGGCGGGAGCCGTGCGGTTCGAGCGCCAGGCACAGTTCGACCCGCTGCGCTTTGCCGCGGCCGCGGCCAGAGGGCTGCGGGCCTACGAGCACACGCCCGTGCGCAGGCTGGAGGGGACGAGCGCCGTTACCGACCGCGGGACGATCCGCGCGGAGAAGGTCATCGTGGCGACGCATTTTCCGTTCCTCAACCGGCACGGAAGCTATTTTCTGAAGATGTACCAGCACCGCTCCTATGTGCTTGCGCTGGAAAACGCGGCGAACGTGGGCGGTATGTATGTGGACGAGGCCGCGGAGGGCCTGTCCTTCCGGAACGCGCAGGGAATGCTGCTGCTGGGCGGCGGCAGCCACCGCACGGGAAAGCAGGGCGGCGGATGGCGGGAGCTGGAAGCCTTTGCAAAGCGGCATTATCCCCGCGCTCACATACGGTACCGCTGGGCCGCGCAGGACTGCATGACGCTGGACGGCGTGCCTTATATCGGCCCGTATTCGGCCCGCACGGAAAACCTGTACGTGGCCACGGGCTTCAACAAATGGGGAATGACCTCCGCGATGGCGGCGGCCATGCTGCTCACGGATATGGTGCAGGGCAAAAGGCCGGACGACGCTCCGGTGTTTTCCCCCTCCCGCAGCATGCTGCGTCCGCAGCTTGCGCTGAACGCGCTGGAGGCCGCGGCAAGCCTGCTCACGCCCACGGCGCCGCGCTGCCCGCACATGGGCTGCGCGCTGAAATGGAACGCGCAGGAGCATTCGTGGGACTGCCCCTGCCACGGCTCGCGCTTCACGCAGGAGGGCGGCCTCATCGAAAATCCCGCGATGCGGGACCTTGAGCTGTAAGGGTGAGCGGCGGGGCTTTGGGGAGCGCGGCTTCCGCTCCCGCCCCGACGGAGGCAACGACCGGCCGAGCGGTTTCGCGTAGCGAAATGGAGCCGAACGGCGACAAGCGCCGGATATTCCGAAGGAGGTTTCTATGAAGGATCTTTTTGAAGGCGTGTATCTCAAGCACCAGAAAAACGGCGAGAGCATCTGTTTCATTGCCGGGCGCGCGGGGGAAACCCGGTTCGTCCAGGTGATCACCAACGGGACCGTCCGGCAGTACGACGGGGCGCAGGGCTTCTGCTTTGGGGAGGAGGGCGTGGCGGCCGAGCTGCCCGGCGTGCAGGGCGCGGTGCGCTACGGCCCGCTGTCGCCGCTCAGGACGGACATCATGGGGCCGTTCCGCTTTCTGCCGATGCAGTGCAGCCACAGCGTATACAGCATGGCGCACACGCTGGCGGGCGGGTTCACGGTGGACGGCCGATTCATCGACCTGACGGGCGGGACCGGATACATTGAGGGCGACCGGGGCAGCGCCTTTCCACGGGACTACCTGTGGGTACAGTGCAACGATTTTGCGCAGCCGTGCAGCGTGATGGCCTCTGTCGCGCATATCCCGTTCTGCGGACGCTCCTTTACAGGGTGCATCTGTGCCGTTGTGTACCGCGGCCGTGAATACCGGCTGGCCACCTACCGGGGCGTGCGCATCGTGGAGGCGTCGTCCCGCAGGCTTGTGCTGCGGCAGGGCAGGTATCTGCTGGAAGCGTCCTTCGCGGCGCGGGAGGCACATCCGCTGCGCGCGCCCCGAACAGACGGCATGACGCGGACCATCCGTGAGTGCAACCGCGCCCGGGCACAGTTCCGCTTTTGGGAGGGCGGCGGCCTTGTGTTCGACCTGTGCAGCGAAAACGCCAGCCTCGAGTGCGAGGAGGCTGTGCCGGACGGCGCAAAAAGGCGCGGCGCACTGCTGTAAAACGCCGCTTGTGGGAAAAAAGGAAGGCCCCCGCGAAAGCGGGGGCTTTTGGCCGGGAATAAAAGGTTTATCACATGGAAAGGAAAGGCCCAAAATAAAAAGAAGTCTGCTCCCGTCCCGTAAGGAGCAGACTGCATTTGGTGTGCTGCAAATTTGAAAATGGCTCAATCTCAAAGCCTTTTGCGCCTTGCGCCGGGGCCAGAGGGAAGCCGCAGCGAAAGCTTTGCCGGCCCAAAGCAGCCAGGCGGTGTATTAAGTGGAGTGAAAGCAAAACGTATTGCGCGCTTATAGCGTGAGGCTTCCGGCTTCCTTGCCGGCGATGGCGAAGGCGAACAGCGCGCCCTTGTCCACCGCAGCAAAGTAGCCGGTGCGCGCATATTGGTCTGCGTAGTTTTTTTCGATTCGGCCCAGCGCTTCCTTCAGCTGCAGCATAGCCGCAAATTCGTGCTTGCAGCTGCAGCTGCAAAAGCAGGAGCAGATAAGGCCGCTGATCGTACCGTCCCTGTATTCGAACTCAACCTCGTATGCCGTGCTGCCTTCAACGATGGCGTAGCCTTTGCTGCCGTCAAGGCTGATGTATCGGACCCGGTTCTCCGTGTAGTAGTTGTGCCCGCGCTCTGCGATGCCGGCGCTTACATTCATTCCCCAGAGGTCATCCAGACAGAATGCGGTATCATCGCTGCCGCTGACGAACGCATCGTCCTCCTTTGCCGGCGCCTTGTACCAGGTGACAACCTTACTGCCCGGCAGCGCCGCTCTGTCGAACGTGACGAAGTGGCTGCCTGCCATAAAAAAACGACCGTTGACCGCAGTGTCCGCTACTGCGATCACGCGCTTGTAGTCGGATACTTTGATTTTAAAATTATAGCTGACCTGGGTGACGCGGCCGCGCATACCTTCCAGCTTGCCGTCCACATAGACCGTATCGCCGCAATGCAGGTCAAACTGGTCGTTGTAATAGGCCAGATTCATATTGCGTTCTGCAAAGTACACCTGTACCATTGATCTGCGCGGGGCTGCTGCCGGCTCCGGCACAGCGGATTTGGACTCCATGCGCTTATTTTCGAGAAACTCTGATGCAAAACCAATTTTGAATGCCATAGCCGCTTCCTCCTTGAGAATGGTTTTCGGTTCTTTCGGATACCATTTTACAACAGTAGGTGTCCCATAAAACGGATTTTGCAACGCCGCTCTAAGGCAACACCGCACAATTCACGGCTGAAGCCTTAAGCGTCGCCTCGCTTGCAGATTTTCCGGCAACTGTCACAAAAATGCTCGCGAATACACAAAGTATTCGCTGCGCTTTTTGTTTAACCTGCCAAAAAATCTGCCGGCGCGCTTCGACTCTTAGAATTGTGCGGTGTTGCCCTAACACAAAAACGTCATTTGGACGCCTGCAATCTCCCGTTTGCGGGAAGTGATCGCACGGTTTCGCCGGAGGCGAAACGGCGGGCGCCGGGGCAGAGGGGGAGGCCTCAGCCCAGCAGCGCGTCGTCACCGTTTTCGCTTTCATCCCCGTCTTCCTCGTCCATGGGCTGCCATGCCTGCCCGAACTTTACATCCTTGAAAAGCGCCGTCAGCCCGGTGATCTGCTTGAGGCGAAGGAGCTCGTCTTTGTCCATGCCGAGATGCTTTGCGATCCATGCGTCGGAACGGCCCAGCTCGTGAAGCTCCTTGACGATGTTGCTCATCAGGTCCACGTCGTGGCTGCCCCTTGCCCGGTTGTGGCGGATGGTGCTGGCCATCCGCTGGTCCAGCGGCTTGTCGATGACCGAAACCGGCAGCACGCCGCCTTCGCGCTCGTAGATGTCGGGATGCTCCAGCATCACCCGGTAACGGTGGAACCCGTCCACGATCACATAAATGTCCTGGCTTTTGGCGTAATAGCACACGATGGGCATGGTGTAGCCGTCCGCCCTGATGCTTTCGTACAGCAGGCGCATTTCGGGCGGGGCCACGGCGTTGGGGTTGTATGTGTTCGGCCGCACCTTTTCGATGGGTACGGGAATGACATGGTAGACCGGGCTTTTATACGCCATTTTCCATCGCCTCCACGCTTTTGTATTTCTTGCGGATGATATCAATGCGCCGCTGCTGCTGGCGCGTCAGGCCAAAGCCCATGAAGCGGCAGTTGTGGTCGTTTTTCAAAATGCAGTAGCACATCCGCTTCCAGCTGGGAATGTCCTTTGACGATTTGATGTCGTCCGTATCGTCGGGGATGGGGCCTGTGAAAATGATGCGGGACTTTTTGTCGCGGGTATAATTGGAGACGCCGTTCCGCAGGATGGGGTAGCCGTGGGCCTCCAGCTCACGGATGACGGCTTCGTCCAGCCCGCCGCCCGTTTCGTGCCAGAACTGGATGGACGTTCTGAATTTTTTGACGTAATTGTTGCGCAGGCGGGCGGGCAGTGTGTCCAGCAGGAACTGGGTGTAGGATTTCCATGTGTGCCCCTCGGGAAGCGTGATGTTCCGGTAGCCCATCGCCTTGGTGTGGCCGTAGATCGCGGCAAAATTCGCGCCCTGCACGCGCCCCACCAGCTTTGTCCAGACCTCGGGGTCGATGACGCGGTACAGGTTGAGCGAATCCTTGGAATAGTCATTGAACGGCGAGGCCACGCGCATCTGCGAGGGCTTGAGGCCGGCCATGTAGTACAGGTCGTACAAGCGGTTGTAATCGTAGCCGAACCGGTAATTGGCGTGCCATATATCGCTGGTGGACCAGTCGTACAGGGGCGACGCGCACCAGACGTCCTTGAACTGCTTGCTGATCCAGCATTCGCCCTTGTAGCCGAATTTCTTGTTTAAAAAGCCGCTGTACCGCTGCAGGGATTCGTCCGCCCGGATGCCCAGCAGACAGACGGTTTTCCGGCCGCCGTGTGAAATGCGGTACCATCTGCCGAACTGCTTGGCAAGGTCCTCCTGATGCATGCGGTAGCGGTAGGTCGATATGGGGTTGTTTTCCAGGTTGACGACGTATTCCTTTTGCGGCATTTCCCGCACCCAGGCGTCCCGGCGGGTGTCGTCCCAGGGGTACCAGTACATTTCGTAGCTGCTGAGCGCGGTGCGCGTGGCCATGGGCAGGCAGACCCAATAAGGCTCCACACGGCCCTTGATGCGCTCGAAGGTGCGTTCCACATATTCCGTCGTCACAGTGTACTGCGCTTCGAAATCCTGATGAAAAACGCCCAGCGCCTTTTGGGGGAAGCAGCGGTCCCGGTAATCCAGCACCAGATTCAGCAGCAGGCCGCTGTCCTTCCCGCCGGAGAAGGAGATATAGATATTGTCGAACTCCTCAAAAATGAATTTCAGTCGTTCCAGAAAGGCTTCGTATACGTTTTGCTTTAAATGTTGCTTGATCATAACCACCATGCTCCAAGAGTGAGAGCGCGCCGCGGGCATGCGGAACGCAGGCGCCGCTCCGGGGGGACTACATTCGACAGTCTTATACATTTAAGAACAAAAATTACCAAAATTTTCTTCTATTATACTACGTGTTCCGGATTTTGTCACCCGCTGCGGCGCCGCGCGGACAGCCGCAGCGGAGAGCTTTCGGGACGGGAACAAAAAGGCTTATGGAAAAGGAAAGCCCAAAATGAAAAGCAGACTGCTCTTGTAAAGAGCAGTCTGCTTTTGGCGTGCTGTAAATTTGAAGACGGTTTAGAAATCAATTTCATATTCAAAGAATTTTCGCGCTTCGCTCTGGACCTCGCTGGCAATTGTAGTGTTGCCGCAAATCTTCATGGATTTTAATGCTGCGTCGATTTTAATGGCATCGCTTTCTTTTATTCCAGATGAGTTGCTAAGCTTCAGAGTGTATTTCTGGTGTGTCAATGGCGAAGCTTTATCCATTCGCAGGGAAATCAACGTTTGAATGGCAGGTTCTCTTTGCAGATAATGGAGTTCCGGTGGCATGGGGGCGTGACCGGGAAAATCCAGTTCAGCAGCAATTTCCACAGTAGCCACTGCAGTGGAAGCAAGTTCATGTTCTGCATCTATATCGGCGTGGTCTCCTGCTGCCCTTGCCTTCGCGCTGCCTTTTTGCTTTTTCTTGGAAAAGGTTGTTTTTTGCTCTTTGAAAGTTACTCTAAAATGTTTTGCGCCCAAATCCTGTGCAATTTTTTGCAGTTCGTTGACTCGGGCAGTTTTTAAATAACTGAAATAATCATCCATGGCGATATAACGGTCGCGGTCACTGGGGTCAACATAGTAAATATCGTTATCTGTGTCTGGATAAAAGGTCAGCCCAAAAGTACCGATTTTATCTCGGAAAATATTGACGACCTTCAAATCTTTTTCTTTCGAGAAATAGCCCACAGAACCTTTGCAAACTTCGCTTTCTGCACGTCTTTTGTCCATCTCGGTAATGCGGACAAGCTTTGGCAGCAAGAAATCCGCGCCGTCCAAATTTTCTGCGAAAATAGGCTGAAGCGTTTTTAATTCCAATTCCCGATTTTTCGTTTGTGCAATATCTTTTATAACTGCAACGGTTCCTTTTACAGAGGCATTGAGGGTCTCTGCAATTATGGATGCATCTTTTAAATTAAGCTCGCCATCATCATTTTGGTCAAGAGCTGTTTTCACTTTATTCGTCGTTTTATTCAGAAAATCTGCAGCACGTTTTCTGTTTTCTGCTGCGAACACACCCAACTCTATTTTTTTGTTTTCCATTCAGACACCCTTTCAAAGTTTTTTCACAAAAAAGGCTGTAAAATTCGCGAGGCGTCTTTCTGCCTTCCTCAAAATGTATGTATTTGTTTCCATTATAAATAAAAAAAGAACAAATCGCAAGAAACCTCAAACATAAAAGTGGAAACGCGCAAGCATGCGCTGCTGGCCTTATCCCCGCCCGCACACAGGGCGAGCCATGCCGCGCGGCGAACGCCGGGGCGCATTCGGTAAATGCTTGCATGCCGCGAATCCGGGACACGTTTTGAAACGTTATTACCGAATACCCGACTTGCCCATTCAGGCGTATCAGGAAATATGGTTTGAAGCAGCTAACGCTGTGCCCCGATATTTTTCCCGTCTGGACACACAGCGCGAAAAAGCGCAAAGCCACAGGAGGGAAAACGGCATAAAAGAGCGGGCAGCTTTTACGCTGCCCGCTTTGTGCTTTTATTCGGCCTTGCGCAGTTCCTTGATGGATACCGTATGATTACGCACGACCGTTTCCAGTGTCCGTACTCGGTCGCGCAGCTCGTCGATCTCACGCACGCGCTCCAGCTTTGCGGAAATATCGCCGTACTGTTCCGCGATAAGCTGCACGTTGTGCTCTTGCTTTTCAATCAACATGCGGGTATGGCGCACGTCCGTTTCCAAGGATTCAAACCGATTGTCAATAGATCCAAACCGATTGTCAATGGACTCCAACCGATTGTCAATGGACTCAAACCGATTGTCAATGGACTCAAACTGATTGTCAATAGATTCAAAGTGATTGTCAATGGACTCAAACTGATTGTCAATAGATTCAAAGTGATTGTCAATAGATTCAAAGTGCTTATCGTGTTCCTCTAACTTGTCCGAAATTTTGCCCAACATCTGCAAAATCAATTCTTCGTTGTTCATCCGCTCCACCTTCCTGTGCTGCTATTATACCCCATCAGAGCGGGGCTTACAATTGGGCATTATGCCGATTTACGATGGTACTTGTGTGCTGCCCTGTGTGCCGATCATTCACCCTTGTCCCGCATCCGGGCAAAAGTGGTTATAAAGTGTGTTGTTGCAAAAACAAAACCGCCCGGGAATGGCTTTCCCAAGCGGTTTCAGAGGCTGAGTTGGCGTGATAAAATGGATACCCGCTTTTCTCCTCGGCCCGTAGGGCGGGGCTCCCGCGAAAGTTTGCGCAGCAAAGTTTTGTGGGGAAAAGGAGGAATGACGGAGCGGTATGAGAAAAGCCCAGCCAACTGGCTGGGCTTTTTGAATGGAGCATAGTCCATTCCGACGTGGTGCCGGTGGAGCGAGTACGTCGGTATCAACAGAAGTATTGTTTGATAATGTGATGCGGCAAAAGTGGCCGCCTCCATCGGAATCAAATACATCAATACGAGTTACATACTCTGAAATGATAAATTTTTGCTGGGCGGGCGGAAGATCTGCAATATTAAGAAATTTTTTAAATCGACTGCGAATCTCGTCTCGCGTTAAAAAATCTCCCTTTGGTACGTTGGATGACAGGAGTGCATCTTTTTGTGCGGATAAATCAGCCATCCTTTGTTTGATTGGCCCTACATCTGCGCCGTTTTCGATTGCTGTGACAAGATTTGAAATTTTTTTGTCAATATCCGCAATTTTTCCGCCGATGTCTGGCATCTCATTGTCCTGCGCTTTATATGTTTCATCGACAAAGCGTTCTATCAAATCATCGGAAAATGCGAGTTGATTTAATTTTTGAATCACGGCTTGCTCAATTTCATTCTTTTTTACGGCATGCTTTGTACATGTCTTTTTACGCAACTTGGCATTGCAGTCGTAGTACAGATATCTTTCTCCGCGAGATACGCGGGAGTTCCCAACCATTCGAGCGCTGCAATGTCCGCAAAATAGTTTTCCGCTTAGGATATAAAGTTCTTTTGCTTTCCCGGACGCTGCGTCATGTTTTTTTACATCCATAAGTCTTTGCACCATTTCCCATTCATCCGCTGATATAATGGCAGGACAGCCATCTTCAATGCTAATGTATTCTTTTTCAATTTTGTGCTGATTTCTATAACCATTTATTCTTTTAGTTTTTCCGTAAGTAAATCTTCCTGCATATCGTTCATTTCGAAGAATTGCATAAATAGAATTTTTACCAAACCTTGCACCACGTTTTGTTCTAAAACCGCGTGAATTTAACTCGTCAATGATTTCGCCATAGCCTGCACCGGAAAGATACATATTGAAAATAAGCCTTACCGCGGATGCTTCTTGCTCGTTTATGACGAGTTTTTTATCTGCACTAAGATTGTAACCAAGCGCGGGAATACCGCCGGTTGTAATGCCTTTATAAGCGTTTTCGCGCAATCCCTTTAATACTTCTCCGGCTAGATTGCGGCTGTAATACTCGTTCATGCCAGTGATGACATATAGCATCAACCGACCTTCCGGCGTGTTTTCAAGCCGTTCCGTTACGCTTATGATCTCAATTCCGAGCCGCTCAAGATAGTCTCGGTCATTCAGAGCCTTGACACCGGCGCGGCCGAAACGGTTGAGTTTGTGCACAAGTACAATATCATATTCTTTTCGCGGCGCAGCATTCAGAAGCGCCTGAAACTCTTCTCGCTTTTCGGAATGATACATACCGGACTTAGCGCGATCAGCATAGATTCCGATGATATCGATGCCGTTCTGCTGTGCGTAATATTTACAAGCGCGGATTTGAGCTTCCACACTTTCCTCGCGCTGCATGTCGCTGCTGTATCTAGCATAAATTACTGCACGATTCAAATTGTTCTCCTTGCATGTGTAAGTATGTGATTGTTCTGGATAAAAAAATCATGTATTCTTGTATGTAAGGTTGGATAAAACACTCAAATTATTTGTCTCGTGGATTCATCTATAAGTAATGAACGACATATGTTCTTCCGGACTTTTTTCGTTCAACCTGACCCTTTTTTTCCAATTCGTAGAGGATGGATTGAATATCTGATTTTACAAATGGATGAAATTGTTTATATATATCTGTTTGCAAAATATTATTGGATTTCTTAATGCAAGAGATAACGCGTTCTTCAAGATTAACTGATTCCATATCATGTATTTCTTCTTGGGCAATTAATTTGTTATAGTTCGCATTTAAGTCATCAAGTTCTTTTTCAAATCTTTCTACATATAAAAAATCCGGATTTTTTAAATTATGGCAATGTTCCCAATTGCATGAAAAATATTTTTGATATTCAGCCCCTAATTGATTGCATTTTTGCTTTATTTCATAAAAAGTCGTTACAACTCCCTCAAGTGCGATTTTCCTTTCGGAAACTCGTTTTGCGTTTTCAGCAGCAACTGCATACGAAACCATACAGGTTTCCAAAGGTCTAATTTCTCGATTAAGTATCGGAGTAATAGACATATCCCATAATTCATCTTCGTTTTCATGTGGATCTGAATTTAATGTGATTTTTTTACTATTTTCATATCCAATCATTTCTGTTTTTATGGTATGAGATTTCTTTTTTTTCAAAAAATCAAACAATCCCACAACATATCACTCCAGTCGAATTATAAAATGCAGCATTTATCGTACATTATTTCTGCTTACACAAAAAACAAATAAATTTTGTTGTGCAAAAAATGCATTGATAACAACCGTTGGTTGTCGTATAATTCAATATACAACGAATGGTTGTTATTGAACTTAGTCAAAATCACTTGTAAAGTTTCAAATATTTGGTGTTTTGCCAGTATTTTACATTTTACAACTGTGGTAATATAGGACCATGCGGCAGAAAAGAAAAGGGAGGCGCGATATATGACGCCAGTGGAAAATTCCGATTGTACAATTCTGTTACAAAACGAAACATATGAAACTTTATCAAAAGAAGAAACACAATTCTTAACTATGGTTCACGATCCTATTCGTCGACAATTTCTACTGGCCCGTCTTGAGCAATTAGGATTGCTTTCAGCTTTTCTGGAGGCAGAGAACGGAAAAATTTAAGAAGCTTCATATCATTTTCGGTTAGCTCTCCGCTTTTATTAGCGGGGAGCTTTTCTTTGTCTATTTCTCCAAACATTAGATACTCAACGGAAACATTAAAATAATCTGCGATTTTTTGAATCATTTCTGGTCTTGGTAATGATCCGTTTTTCCATTGCGCCACCACACTATTACTTTTTGCACCTAACTTTAATGGTAGTTGATATGGTTTTTCCCCAGTATCTTCACACAACTTTTTGTAAATGTCATAAAACATAAAAACACTCCAATCAAATTGTGCAATCACATAAACTCATAAAATAAGAGTAAAACTTATTGACGGCTCTTAAATTATGAGTTATAATATGATTGTCCCTTGAAAAAGCGTACAAAAAACCAGGCCCCTCAAAGAGCGGCTTTTGTACAATGTTCCAGCAAACTCATTGTATCACGGGTTTTACGCGCATGTCAATAATGATTACTCATATTTATGAGTTTTTGAGGGGCGAATAGTATAACTTAAAAAAGGAGGAGTACATAGTGCTAAGATTGCGGGAATACCGCGAAAAAATTGGGCTTCGACAGGTGGACGTTGCAAAAAAAATGAATGTCGATCAGGGAGCGGTTAGCAAGTGGGAATCGGGTGAAACCAGACCATCGAGAAAGTACCATAAAAAGTTATCGAAACTGTACGGCATTACCATTGACGAATTATTGTCCGATAATCAATCAGAAGAATGAAAAAAGGAGAACATCATGGAAGGCATGGAAGAAACGAATGCGCGCGTGGCAAAAGTGCTTGCGCCGTATTATCTGGAGTTGATAAGGAAAGACATCCAGCGGGAAAAAGAGGAGGCGCAGAAAAATGGACAAGCCTAACCCGTTCTGCCTGCGTCTCCCGCGCGGCCTGCGCGGATGGACAAGCCTTATCTATAAGGTGGTGCTGATTGCATCCGTACTGCCCGTACTGGACGGTTTGCAGGCGATAGGTCGGGGAAATTCGGACATGTTGCCGGGGCTTGCAACGCTGGCGTTTGGGCTGGTGGGGGTGCTGGCTGGGATCGCGGGATACATATTCGCAAATGAGGAAAAGCAAGATGACTAAAGAGCAAAAATTAAAGATGTACGAAATGCGTCTTGACGGATACACGATTCAAGAGATTGCGGATGAATTTGGTGTTTCAAGGCAGTACGTAGTTCAAATAGTTCCATTTAACGGTCGATCGCGCAAAGGATCATCTTATGACAAATGCATTTATCCTAATATTAAAAATTGGTTGATTAAAAATCGGATTGCATATAGGCAATTTGCAGATTTGTGCGACGTTAATGTTATGACGCTCCATAATGGAATCAATGGGAATACAACAATGACAAAAACAACAATTGATAAAATATTAAAAGCTACCGGCATGAAATATGAAGAAGCTTTTATGGAGGACAAGCCATGAAAATAACTCATGAAACGCGTCGGGAGAGCTTTGAGCAGCTTGACCCGAGCGGGCGAAAGGCGGCTATCTTGGCAGAGCTTGAACGTGGCGATGGCACGGCACTGGAAATCATGCGGCGAATGGGTTTTACGGATCCGAACCGAGTAAGGCCGCGTTTGAACGAGCTTGACCGTGCAGGATACATATTCCAGGTCGGAAAACGCGCTGACCCTATTACAGGCGTTAATGGTGTCATATACAGTAAAAAAGCCCCTGCATCCGCTGGCACGGATAACAGAGGCGCAGACCAAAAATCTACACTTAAAAAATACACCACCGGGGAGGATTTGTCAAATGCCTGAACTACATTACATAGGAATATCGGCGGCGTTTGACCCTTACGCGGAGGCAGAACCGGTGTCTTATTGCCCGGAATGCGGCGCACCGATATATGACGGAGAGCGCATCTATTACGGACATGGAACCGATCATGTAATAGGCTGTGAGCATTGCATTGATACAGGCTTTGCACAGGCCGGATAAGGAGTGAATATGAAATTCAGAGATTTGCGCGCCGATGAAGTTGACGCGCGGATATCGACCGTAAGCGAAAAGGGTATTTCTTTGCTGCTCTACAAAGACGCACGCTGCGACATGCGAATCCTGGACGAAATTGTAGGATCAGAGAATTGGCAACGCGAGCACTACGAATGCAAAGGCAATTTGTTCTGCCGGGTTGGAATTAAGATGCCAGACTGGAATGACTGGGTATGGAAAAGCGATTGCGGAACAGAGAGCTACACCGAAAAGGAAAAGGGCGAGGCATCGGACAGCTTTAAACGGGCGTGTTTTAACTGGGGAATCGGTCGGGAGCTATACACGGCTCCATTTATCTGGATTAAAGCGGGCGATGGAGTTGAGATAAAGCCGAATACAAAGGGTGGATTTACATGCTACGACCGTTTTCGTGTTACATATATGGCTGTTTCAGACGGGAAAATCACTGCACTGAACATTGAGAACGCTAAAACAAAACGCACAGTTTATACCTTTGGAAATGTGGGCGGCGGAGATGTATGTGCAGTATGTGGGAAAATGGTATCGCCGTTTGTAGCTCAAAAGAGCAAGGAGGCAAACAACGGGGTTGTGTATTGCTCCGGTACATGTAGAAAGGCTGCGAACAATGGTTAGGCGCATTGGATTTGATGCATGCCGCGTTGACATGGGACTTGAGTGCTGGCTGTGCCTGCGCGTGAAAAACCGCGCGCAGGCCGCACAGATTGCGTATGAGCTGAAAGACAAGGCCATGGAGATGGTGGCGGAGATCAAGCGTAAAACAAAGGCCCGCAGCAAAGACGCAAATGCGTATGCGTGGGAGCTTATGGGCCAGATGGCCGATTTGCTGCACACAGACAAGGACAGCGTATATCTTGAGATGCTGAAAAGATACGGCCAGCAATTTGTGGTAAAGGTGCCAAATAAAAGCGTTGAGATGTTCAAGCGGCAGTACAAATACTGCGAACAGCATGAAACGCTTCCGGCAGAGGAAAGGGCGCAATATTACCGCGTGTACCTTGGCAGCTCTACATATACCACAAAGGAAATGAGCGTTTTGATAGACGGCATTGTAAGCGAGTGCAAAGACCTTGGAATTGAGACGATGACACCGGAAGAGCTGGCACGCATCAAGGAGGAGCCGCGGTGAAGAATCTCGATAAAAACGGATACGCACCCAGCATTGTGACGTTTGATACAGACTGCTGCTTTTTGTGCGGCGGACAGGACGAAAAGCTGGACAGGCATGAATGCTTTGGCGGAGCGATGCGCGAAAAGAGCAAACGCCTTGGGCTTTGGGTTCCGCTGTGCCATAACCGATGCCATGAATACGGGCCGAATGCGGTACACAGAAATAGAGAATCAAGGACGTATTGCCATCAGGCAGCACAGAAAGCGGCGATGCAGGAATACGGATGGGGCAAAGAAGATTTTATCCGCGAATTTTACAAAAACTATCTGTGATTTGTAAAGTACAGTTTCAAGTTAAGTTTTAAGTTGAGTTTTGAAAGGACGTTTGATATGGGATTGAACGTAGTAGCTTTGCTGGGGCGCCTTGTGGCTGAACCCGAACTGCGCCACACACCGAGCGGGGTTGCGACATGCACGTTCCGCATCGCGGTAGACCGCAGCTATTCCAAGGATGGAGAACGAAAGGCCGATTTTATCGACATTGTAACATGGCGGCAGACAGCGGAGTTTGTATGCAAGTATTTTCATAAAGGCAGCATGATCGCCGTGAACGGTTCCATCCAGACCCGTAATTATGAGGACAAAAACGGGAACAAGCGCACGGCCTTTGAGGTGGTCGCAGAAGGCGTTCATTTTGCAGGTGGGAAAGATGATGGCGCACAGCGCGGAACGCCTCAGACGGGCGCACAGCGTACACCGGAGCCGTTTAAAACAAATGCCGATGCAGCAGATGTGCAGCAGGATGATTTTGCGGTGATTGACGATTCAGAAGATTTGCCGTTTTAAAGTGAGGGCAGAAGATGATAAAAAGCGGGATAGATTACTTTCCGCTTGATGTCAGCATGGATGCCAAAATGGAACTGATAGAAGCAGAGTTTGGCTTGACAGGATTTGGTGTAGTCGTTCACTTGCTGCAAGAGATATACGGCAAGGCGGGTTACTACATTGAATGGACAGAGGAGGTTGCGCTTTTGTTCGCCCGAAAGGTCGGGCTGGGTGGTGGCGTCGTTTCCGAAATTATTGAGGCTTCTGTCAGACGGGGTATGTTCGACAAAGAGAAATATGACAAATACCATGTATTGACCTCGCGAGGGATACAGAAAAGGTATTTCGAGGCCGTCAGCCGCCGTAAAGTTCTCGAAGTCGATGAAAGCATACTCTTAGTTAACGTTACCCAAATTTGCAAGGATGCTGACATAAAGCGAAAAAATGTAAACATTTTCGAGAAAAATGCTGACATTTCAAAACAAAGTAAAGGAGAGAAGAGTAATACCCCTATATCCCCTAAAGGGGATTTCGAACGGTTTTGGAATGCGTACCCGAGACATACGGCAAAGGCAAACGCAGTTAAAGCGTTCAAAAAGCTGGAGCCGGACGAAGCGCTTATTGATATCATGCTCAAAGCCATCGAGGTGCAAAAGAAGTCGGAGCAATGGCAGCGGGACAATGGCCAATATATCCCGCATCCATCTACATGGCTGAATCAGCGCAGATGGGAGGACGAGATGGAGGTGAAACAGAAGAATGACGGCATCAAGTATTACGACAAGTACAAACGATGAACGGGCCGTGCTTGGGTGTGCGGTACGTGATGATAAATGCGCTGCCCTGGTTTTAACGCGGCTTTCTGAAGACGATTTCACGGATTTGGACTTAGGGGATGCTTTTCGTGAGCTTCGTGAGGTATGGAAAAAGTACGGTCGTGCGGATGCGGTCACAGTGTCGAGACTGCCACACGCGGAGCTGCTGGTATCCTGCGCCGACACAGTGCCGAGTTTATCCGGCTGTGAAATCTATATAGCACACGTAAAGGAAAAAGCGGTGCAGATGAAAGCGGCTACAATCGCGCTTGAAATTGCAACCGGGAAACTGTCCACACAGGAAATTGCAGAGCGTGCCGGAGATATTGCGCGCCTTACCATAGGCGGGGGGCGCGTAAAGATACGTACGATGCCGGAGATGCTTGTAGACTTTCTGAAAACGCATCGAAAAGGAGAAAAGCCTGAATACATAAAAACAGGGCTTGGGCTTGAAGATTTTGTGCGTGTGAAGCCGGGAAACTTTTTCGTGATAGGCGCACGGCCAAGCGTTGGTAAAACAGCATATTCGCTGCAAATGGCTTTAAACATTGCACGCGCTGGAAAGAAAGTATTGTACTTTAGCCTTGAAACGAACTACGAAGGGATTTCAGAACGTATTGTAGCTTGCGCCGGAGGATACAGGTTTGTGGATGTAATGGACAATGAGATCTCATGGGATACACAGCGAGAGGCGAAAGCGATAGATATTTTATCCAGATACAAGGTGGATGTAGTTGATACGGTATATTCGCCTGCGGTAATGGAAGCGCTTGCGGTGGCTCATGGATACGATGCGATCGTTATTGATTATCTGGGTTTAATGGACCCGGGAGAAAGAACAAATAGCTTGTATGAGCGTGTTACAAAGATGTCGATGGCCTTGCATCGTATAGCACAGAAAAACAATTTGCTTGTAATTGCGTTATGCCAGTTAAATCGCGGAGGTACAGAAGTACCTAAAATGGAGCATTTACGGGAAAGCGGGCAGATTGAACAGGATGCGGACGTAATAGTCCTTTTGCACAACGATGAAGAAAAAGAGGAATACACGGCGATTGTGGCGAAAAACAAAACCGGAAAGTGTGGAGCTATTCCGTTGTGGTATGACCGGGAAAAGCAGCATTTTTCCGTGATTGAGACAAGGAGGAGCGAATGAAAATTGTTTTGAAAGGCGTGCCACCGAGTTTAAATCGGTTTGCTGGACGCCTAAACAACTGGGAATACAGGAATGCAAAAAAGCAATGGACGGACGCGGTGCAATGGGCGTGCAAGTCCGCGGGTGTGAAGGAAACGCCGGAAAGAGCTGTTGTCCGCATAGACTATTTTTTCCCGGACAGGCGCAGACATGACGCCGACAATTACAGCGGGAAGCTGCTGCTGGACGGCCTCACCAAGGCCAGGGCGATAAAGGATGATGATTTTACACATATCGCACTTGTTGTGTATGGCCATGTGGACAAAGTTGACCCGAGAACAGAAATCACTGTAACAAGGATGTGGGCCGAATGAGAAAAAACCTTGCGCTTACGCTTGCCCGTGCGAAAAACAACGGCATCCGTGAAGGAATCGACGCTGTGTGCGAAGCCATGGCGCTGGCGCATTACAACGCCGCGATAGAGCTTGAACTTGACGAGCGAGAGGTTGGAGCGTTTTATACGCGGATGCGCACGGAGCTGCTGGAGATCCTTGCACAGGGCGGAAGAGATACGTTTACAGATGAGATGCGGCACGCTATAGCGGTTGCATATGAAAAGATGGGCGTAGAGCCGATGTGATTGGAGAGAAAGAAAATGGACGATTTGATAAGCCGAAAGGCGCTGATAGAAAAAGCATGGGAAGCAGATACACAGTGCGGATATGTGCAAGTGGTAGATGTCGGAGACATAGAGGACGCTCCCGCCGTTGACGCTGTTCCTATGCGGCGTGGGAAGTGGATTTTTAACGACGATTGGTGGGAGTTTAGATGCTCTGTATGTCAAGGTGCTATCGGAAACATCAAAAAGTATAAATTCTGCCCGCACTGCGGGGCGAAGATGGATGGAGGGAATGACAATGATTAAAGGGAAATATGTCGCTACCATTGAGTTGAATTTCAATGTTGACGAAAGCACTGACGGATTACTTCCGTTTGAAACGTTGCAAGCGAAAGTAACATGTGGAGAACTTGACAAGGCAATTGTGGCCGTCATCTCAGATGAGTTTGGGGAGCTTTGTTCTGTTGGATTAAACAAACAGTATGCAGACCTGTATCTGGTAGACGGAGGGAATGACAATGACTGACTTAAAGCCGTGCCCTTTCTGCGGGGGAAAAGCTGAATTTGTAAGGAAACAAGTAAAAACTAAATTCCATTGGTGCGATGCTGTATATGTGCGCTGTACAAACTGTGATGCTCGTTCAAATAGGGTGTTATACAGCACAAAATATCACAAAAATGATTCTGAGTACCTCGAAGCACAAGAAGCATGGAACCGGAGGGATGACAATGGCAAGGCTGATTGACGCTGATGCGCTGATTGAGCGCCTGAAATTCAAACGTCGCTTGAATGGTAACATTCCAGATAAATGTGCTGGATACGATAGTGCGATTGCGCAGGCAAACAAACTGCCTTCCGTTGACCCGGTGCACGCTGCTGGCGCGTGCTACTGTCGGGAGTGTAAATACCAAGATGAGTGTATCTGTAGAATTGAATTTATCGGCAGAAACCCAATTTTAGAGCAAAACACATACGAATACCACCCTTTACACTTTTGCAGCAACGGCCAGCGCCGGGAGGAGGATTGACATGGAGAGATTGACTTATGATTTTTGCGTCGGAAATAAACATTGCTGGCAGGTAAAAGGCGCAGACAATTTAGAGTGCAGAGAAGTGTGTCGGAATCAAGGCGAAAATGGTTGTACTGACTGCCCTATTGCAAAGGCGTTCGACCGCCTCGCCGCCTATGAGGACACCGGGCTGGAGCCGGAGGAAATCGAGCGCATTTTAGATTCATACGGGCGCGGCGTGACCTTGCGAACTGAAAACGCTCAGCGGTTGGAAATCATCAAGGAAATTCCCATTAACCGCCTCCGCGAGCTGGCGCAGGCGGACAAAGCGGATGAAATCGGGAAGTACAGATTTTATTACTGCGAAAGCGAAGATGAATATTTAATCGGAGCACGATTGGACACTTTTTACTATGCTCGTTGGGATGGAAGTAGCTTTACGTGGAGCATGAGCCGATATTTACCTTGGGGGAAACACGTAGTCGCGCCCGAGACCGCATGGAAAGAATACACTTATCCATCCGAACCGAAAGAAATCGGTATGTCGGAATGGTTTAAAGGATTCCTTGGGAAACTGACCCGCGAAGCCGCCGAGGCCGCGCTGGAGGATTTGGAGGCCGACTATGACAGATAAAGAGCTTGTGGAGCGGTTGCGCGAAAATGCCGAGTGGGCACGGGGCAACGAGTGGGAAACGCCTTTGTGCCTTGCGGATGATTTGAAAGCAGCGGTCGACACCATTGAACGGCTGCAATCTGAACTCACTCAAGAAAAAATTGACAGCACGAATCTCGTGGGCGAACTTGCCACGGTGGCCGCAGAGCGCGACCGATACAAGGCGGTGCACGAGAACCCGCAGCCGTCAACCAATGCCGACCGCATCCGGGCCATGGACGATAAAGAGCTGACGGAGTTTCTTTCGACGAAACTTAATGATGATTTTTATGGATGTCCGGATTTGATATTGCAATGGCTCCAGCAGCCAGCAGCGGAGGAGCAGACATGATTTGTAAATATCGTGATGCAGAAAATGGCATGTGTTCCTTACGCAGCGATTTAAGCTATCCGCTGCTGGAATATTGCGTGGAAGGCCCGTGCCCGGATGAAGTTTTGATTTGCAACAGCTGTCCGCTTGATGGGCATTGCGAATTTGTGAAGTGTAAGGAGAAGGAGAATTAAGATTATGACGAACGTTGTACTTGTAAGGCATGAAGCCGACTATGGATTCGGTAATTATCTTTTTGAAACGCCTGTTGACTTGAAAAAAGGGCAGCGTGTGCGCGTGAAAACGCGCAGGGGCGAATCGGATGCTATTGTCATGCATGACAGCGCCAAAGTTGACGAAAATGCGCTTGCCATGATGGTGACTGCCTGTCATGCGAGCCTGCCGCTTGCGCCTGTGATTGGCGTGTATTCGTTCATTCCGGTGGGCAGAGGCGTAAAAATGTGTGAGGAGGAAAACCAGTGAAAGAAGTATTTGAAAAGGCAATCCTTATATACGGACAAACTGCTCAAGAAGATGTAGCCATCGAAGAAATGAGCGAACTCATAAAGGCGATTTGTAAAATGCGTCGCGCCGGCGTGAACGAAAAGCCAGCGGCAACGGATGCCATCGTTGATGAGATCGCGGACGTGTCTATTATGCTGGAGCAGCTTTGCATGATGTACGAGTGCTTTGACGCCGTTGAAAATCGCAGAAGGTACAAGGTGCGCAGGCTGGAAAACAGGCTTAAGGAGGCCCCGGCATGCTCGAAATAATCATAGCTTTCGTAAAGGCTGTGGGAATTGTATTACTGCTGTCCTGCCCTATTGTTATGTGGGCGTGTCTAGTGATTTCAGGGAGGTGCGATGATGAGCACGATTATCATAAGCAATGATATGACGCAACCATACAGTGAGATGGTTACAGAAGCACTGCATGAGTTTGCAAAGCGTAGAATAAATAAAATTGCGATGGTTGGCTTATCAGATGATGCAACCGACACAGTAATCGGTTATTACAATATGCAGGCTTTCGATAAGTCTGCTGCCGCTGCGCACATACTGTCAGATGTTGTTATGCATATTTTACTGGCAAATACCGATGCACTGAAAGATGCTTTGAATGACGAAGCAAGCGAATAATGGAGGTGCGATGATGATTGAGCGACAGTGTGAAGTGTGTGGTGCGCCGATGATATTGAAGCGTCCAAACTCGTCTCGGAAATATTGTGATGCATGTGCTAAAAAAGTAAAGATAGAAAATCAAAAAATAGCACAAGAACAACTAAAATTGAAAAGAAAAGCCGAGAAAATAAGGGAGCGGGACAAGCTTGGTTCATTTTTAAGGGAACTGGATACATATAACAACGAGCGCCGTAAGCGCGGAGAATGTCCTGTAAGTTACGGGAAATATGTGGCAATGCGCGGAGGATTGATAAATGGAATATGAAAAGCTTAGGAACTATGAACGATACTGGAGGGCCAATCAAAGCATTGAGCAACGCATCATGGCGATGAAATCCGCTGAAACCAGCATTACACCACAGGCCGGAGATGGCAGCCAGCACATAGGCGCACACGACCCGATGAAAGCAGTAGATATGCGAGTTGATTGGTGTGCATCACGCAGCGAAGACTATGCCAAAAACCTTGCTGTAATGCGTGAAGTTGATAAAGCCATTGATTCGCTCCAAGACCCGTTAGAACGCGAAATTTTACGGCTAAGATATACGGATTTTAGATATGGGCATCAAATGTCATGGCCACAGGTGAAAGAATCGCTTTATGGAAAAATGAGTGTGGGAAAGATGACAATATATCGTTTGCATGATGATGGAGTAAAGCATTTTTGTGAGTTGGGACACAATGGTACATAATGGGACTTTGTGAGACTTGAAAGTAATACAAATGATGCTGTACAATATAATCGAGAAAGCACGTAGAGAAATCTGCGTGCTTTCTTTATTATGATACAGGCTACGCCACGCGAGCCAGAAGGCAGCGTACCATGGCGTGGCCGATTTATGGAGAAAGAGCTGGGCGGCACAGCAGCTTAAAGGTATAGCCTGGTAGCGTTAACGGGTTCAAATCCCGTTTTCTCCACATGCCAATTGGTAAAGAAACCCGGACGCACACCGGGTCAACAAAGCAATGATGCCGGGGAAGACCCGGCAAGAAGATTTAGCCTATGTGGTTTTTATATAAAGAGGGTGGTGTTATGGCTGCAAGGTTGACCGACAAGCAGAAAAAGAAAATTATTGCCGATTATCTTGAAACTGAAAGCTATAATGCTACTGCAAAAAAAAATGGGGTTTGTGGGCAAACAGTACGTCGTGTTGTTGAAGAATCTCAAGGAATCGCAGAAAATCTCAAACGAAAAAAAGAAGAGAATACGGCAGATATTTTGGCTTATATGGAAAGCAAGCGAAACGCCGTGTGCAACATCATTGAAGTTGGATTACGTGTACTTCCTAAAAAAATCGAAGATGCAAGAACGGCTTCTGAAGTTACAACGGCGATTGGTACATTAATCGATAAATTCACAGCCTTTGGAGGAGCTACGGCAGAAACGGCAAAAGAGGATGGATTGTCGAAGAGCTTGAGAGAAATAGCGGAGGATTTGGAAAGCGATGATTAGCGATAAACAAAAGAAAATCCTCGCTTTCCCTTACTCCAAATACGACGCCATCATCTGCGATGGTGCTGTGCGCTCTGGAAAAACCTCTATCATGATGTGGGCGTTTGTAGATTGGGCCATGCGGGAGTTTTCCGGTCAGCGATTCGGAATTTGCGGTAAAACTGTAGACAGCGCAAGCAAAAATATTGTGGTTCCGTTTGTTTCAATGACACTTGCAAAAGAACGATATACTTTGCGATGGAGGCGCGCTGATAAAATTTTAGAAGTGCGACGTGGAGCTGTTACAAACTATTTTGAGGTTTTTGGTGGAAAAGACGAATCCTCTTTTGCATTGATACAAGGGAGAACTTTAGCAGGGGTACTGCTTGACGAAGTGGCGCTGATGCCAGAAAGTTTTTTTAATCAGGCCCTTGCTCGATGCTCGGTGGATGGCGCAAGACTGTGGTTTTCTTGCAACCCGGACAATCCACATCATTGGTTTTATATTAACTGGATAAAGAAACATAAAGAGCGAAATGCCCTATATTTGCATTTTGAAATGACGGACAACCCATCATTAAGCGAAAAAACGCTTGAACGGTACAGAACGCAGTATACGGGCGTTTTCTACGACCGATACATACGAGGATTGTGGGTTGCTGCTGACGGGCTGATTTATCCCATGTTTGGAGCGTTAAATATTGTAGATGATATTCCGGACAGCGGAGAATATTACATCAGCGTAGACTATGGTACGCTAAATCCATTTTCGGCAGGGCTTTGGTGTTGGGATGGGAAACACGCAACAAGGATTCGAGAGTACTACTATTCCGGCAGAGACGAACGATTGAATAAAACGGATGAAGAATATTATTCAGATCTTGAAAATTTGGCAGGCGATTTACAAATTCGTTCGGTTGTTGTGGACCCGTCCGCCGCATCGTTCATTGAGGTAATTCATCGGCATCATAGATTTTCCGTGCGTAAGGCTATAAACGATGTAGTACCTGGGATTGTAACAACTGCAAGATATTTGCAGGATGGCACGATAAAAATACATCGTGATTGCAAAGATGAAATCCGAGAATTTGGGCTTTATAGATGGGACGAAAAATCGAATGAAGATAGACCAATCAAAGAAAATGATCATGCAATGGATGAAACAAGATATTTTGTGATGACAATTCTGCGATATAAAGCGGGAAAGGAAAAATACATTCCGTTGAGCGAAAGGGTGGTGAATTGGTATTAAGACATATAACGATTGGGCTTATGCCAATAGAGATGAAAATGCTCGAATGTCTTTTATTGAAGCTGCAATAAAAGAGCATAAAACATCAACGATGTACCGTATCGCAGCAGACGCTGAAGAATACGATAGGCAGAGAAACATAACAATCATGTCGTACCAAAAACTGCTTTATACCATGAGTGGTAAAGCTGTACCGGATAATTACAGTGCTAATTACAAAATGGCGTCTAACTTTTTCAATCGGTTCGTTACACAGGAAAACCAATATTTGCTTGGGAATGGCGTTACGCTTGAAAAAAAGAGCAACAAAGAAAAGCTTGGAAGCAATTTTGATAACGTAATTCAGAAAGCGGGACGTAACGCTTTAGTACAGGGTGTATCCTTTGGGTTTTGGAATAATGATCATTTAGAAGTGTTCAAACTGACCGAATTTGTACCGTTGTATGATGAAGAAAACGGAGCACTCATGGCTGGTATACGATATTGGCAAGTTGATGCAGATAAACCATTGCGCGCCACATTGTACGAGCTTGATGGGTACACAGAATATATTAAGTTTAAAAACAAAGATATGACCGTGAAAGAAGAAAAAAGGCCATATATTTTAATTACTAGGGCAAGCGCTGTAGATAATCCTGAAATTGTTGACGGGAAAAACTATTCTGGTTTCCCAATTATACCGTTTTGGGGAAATCCTCATAGGCAAAGTGAGCTTATTGGTTTGAGGGAAAATATAGACGCATACGACCTGATAAAAAGCGGATTTGCGAATGATTTGGATGATGTTTCACAAGTTTACTGGTTGATAAAAAACGCAGGCGGAATGGACGATCTCGACGTTGCCAAATTCCTTGATCGTGTAAAAACAACTAAAGCCGCCGTAGTAACAGATACAGTGGCTGGAGCAGAGATTGAACCGCACACAATTGATATCCCTTATGAATCTCGTATAGCATATTTAGAGCGTTTGGAGCAAGATATGTATAACGACTTCCAAGCTCTTAATGTAACATCTTTGCAAGGCGGGCAAAAAACGGCAACGGAAATTGATGCAGCATATCTTCCACTTGATTTGAAAGCAGACCAGTTTGAATATTGCGTATTAGAATTTTTGAACGGGATATTTACTATCGCAGGCATTGAAGACAAACCTACTTTTACGCGAAATAAAATCAACAATCCGACAGAAGCAATGAACACTTTAATGCTTGCTGCGCCGTATTTAGATGATGAGTACATTACGAAAAAAGCGTGCACAATTCTAGGCGACCCGGATGCAGCAGATAAAATCTTGAAGCAAAAAGCCGCAGATGAAATGCAACGCTTCGATGAGGTAAATATCAATGTCGACGCCGGACAAAGCGCATCAGCTAACGGATGAAGAATTAAAAAAACTTGAGCGCCGAATTGCTAGTATTTACCGCAAAGCACGAGATGAATTGCAAGAGACTGTTGACGCTTATTTTGAATCTTTTGCTAAGCGGGACGAGGAAATGAAAGACCTGATCGGCACCGTCGTAAATGGCAGGGAATGGACGGAGCAGGACTATAAGCAATGGAGGCTGGCCCAAATCGGGCGCGGAAAACGGTTTGAGACTCTGCGGGATAAAGTGGCGGAACGGATGACTAAGGCCAATGAAACGGCGGTCTCCTATGTAAACGACGCCACACAGGGTATTTACTCATTGAATCGCAATTATGCCGCCTACACCATTGAGCGGGTCGCCGGCGATGTGGGCTTTGACCTTTGGGACGAACAGACAGTAAAACGCCTGATTGTGGAACAGCCTGATTTGATGCCCTATTATCCGCCGAAAAAGGCTGTAAAGCGTGGCATTGATTTGACCTATGGAAAGAAGCAGATAACCTCCACCGTCACCAGTGGGATTTTGCAAGGCAAGAGCATCAAGGGATTGGCAGACGATTTGCAGACCCGAATCCCCACCATGAACCGCGACAGCGCTATCAGGACGGCCAGAACGGCGGTGACGGGGGCGCAGAACGCGGGACGCATTGACAGCTACACGGCGGCCCAGAAGATGGGCATTAAGCTACAAAAGGAGTGGCTGGCGACGCTGGATGGGCGCACCCGCCACAGTCACGCTATGCTGGACGGCGAAAAAGTCGAGACAGACGAAAAATTTTCCAATGGGTGCCGCTTTCCCGGTGACCCACAGGGTAGGCCGGAGGAGGTATATAATTGCCGCTGCACGCTGATTGCGTCATTTCCTGACGTAAATGCCGGCAACGCCCAAAGACGGGCCAGAAACACGGAGACAGGCGAAAATAAGGTCATATCAGACATGACATACCAAGAGTGGATGAGGTGGAAGCGTGGAAGTTAGTTTTACTGATAACTCAAAAGAAGTTATTTCCGCCTTTGAAGAATCCTGTTTGAAAGCGCTGGCAAAGTGCGGATTGACAGCGGAGGGATATGCAAAGAAGCTTTGCCCGGTTGATACGGGAAATCTCCGTAATAGTATTTCGCATAAGGTGGATACCGATGAACCAGCGGCATATATCGGAACTAACATAGAATATGCCCCTTATGTGGAGCTTGGGACTGGTATTTACACTTCTGGAGGACGTCCCACTCCATGGGTGTATCAGGACGATAAAGGGAAATGGCATTATACAAGAGGATATCCAGCGAAACCGTTTCTCAAGCCTGCCATTGCAGACCACAAGCAAACGTACAGAAATATTATAGAGGATGAGATGAAAAATGGATGAAAAAGAAATCAAAGCCATTGAAAAAGTTTTATCCAAAGGCGACAGGGTTGAGTTGATTCCCGTTAAAGATGGTGTTAAAATCATACATATTAAGCGAGAAGAGGTAAAATTATGAAATGGGTAAAAATCACACCCGATACTATACCAGACGCGGAAGTGCTTGCAATCTCGATGGTACATGGGCCATCCTATAAAGAATACTTGGTGGGACGGATTTGCAAAAAGGCAGATAGCAAAACAGGATATGCTTGTGAAAGTGACAATGAAATTCTATATGATGTGACGCACTGGATAACCACACCAGCGCCACCACAAGACAACTAAATATCATTCCCGCCTCTAAGCGTTGAGACGGAAGGACTAAACGGCGTGAAAGTTGTGCGGGTGCGGCGGGATGAAGTGAAAGAACGATAGGAGATGTGATAAAATGTCAATGATGGCTTCTGGAAGTTTTATTGGCATGGGAGATTTAGAACAACAGCTCCAGTTTTCAAAATTTATTGATGGGCAATATTGCTCTGTACCGTCTGGATCGCTTTGCAATACGCTATGTATGCCTGATGAAGAAAAACCGAAATCCGGCTATAAAAGCGATGAAATAAAACTGCTCGAAGAAAAAATACGAAAACTGGAAAAAGACGAAACGGTAAGCAAATACTATATAGAAAAAATGAAATGTGCTATTTCCGGTATAAAGAGCATGGATATTAATAAGGTTTTTGCCTCTTTGATTCTTGCCTTGCTTGATGAAAACGAAAACCGCCCCGGTTAGGGGGCGGGGAAGAAATATACGGCAATTTAGTCAACAAGTATTTCTCGGAATCGCTCTTTGTCATGGTGGACTAGGACGGTGTTTCCTCCGGAACGAAGAGAAACTTCATGCCCGTATCTGGATGGAACAAGTGAGAGTGAAAGAGATTCATTGTGGTCAGAAAATCTAACTTCTCCGGCCTTGTGTAGTACATCCCACAGTTTGTTAAATCTTGTATTGCTCATTTCTTTTCCCTCCCGGCCTGCGGCCTTGATTTATCTGCCTTGTGCTGCTATAATCAAGGTGGCCGGGGTAAGGCTCCTGGCTCACCTTTGGTTGTGTGGGGCGGTGCGCTTGGTAGGTCATCCGCCCCACTCTTTATGCCTTGACCTTGCTGTCCCGCACGATTTTAGCAGCGGTTTCGGGGTCTTTGGCGGTGGCCTCAATCAGCTTTGCGATGTTCTCCAGGTACTGATTGAGTTCCGCGGTTGTCATTTCGTCCATTCACCTCATTCCTTTCTGTAAGAGTTTTGGTTCTCTGCCTTACAAGTATATAATAGCATGGTTTAACCATATAATCAATTGGTATAATATATAAAGTTTAACCATGTAAATTGTGCATTTTATGTATTGCATAACCATGCACCACTTGTTATAATCTTTTTGTGAGGTGGTATAATGGCGCTGACAGAATCGCAGAGAAGAGCGAATAACAAGTATATTTCAGAGCACATGACCGTGTTAGGGTGCAAGGTACGAAAGGATTACGCCGAAAAGGTGAGGAATAAAGCAAAAGAAGAGGGAATCAGCGTAAATTCCATTTTGAAAAAAGCGCTGGATGAATTTCTTGGCGTTGAATAATTAAATATTGACACTACCTCTAAGCGTTGAGGCGGAAGACCCGAGCGTGGGTAGATATCGAGAAAATCTCGGTATCTGCTCACGCTTTTTATTTTTGGTAAACACCGCAAAGAACGGCGGTTTTTATACAATCTATCGCCCCGATGGACCGGGGACAAAGGAAAGGAAGATAGAAATGGCACTTACACGAAAAATGTTGAAAGCTATGGGTATCGAGGATGATAAGATCGATCAGATTATCGAAGCACATAGCGAAACAGTCGATGGCCTAAAGACTGACTTGAAAAAGTATGAGGAAGACGCAAAAGTCCTGCCTGATATCCGAAAGCAACTGGAAAAAGCGCAGGCTGACCTTGAAGCTGGAAAGAAAGACAGCTATAAAGTCAAATATGACGCTCTCAAAGAGGATTTTGAGAAATTCAAAAACGAACAGACACAAAAAGAAAATCACGAAGCAAAGGAATCTGCTTACCGTGGAATTTTGAAAAACGCCGGGATTAGTGAAAAACGTATTGATGCAATTTTAAAAGTATCTGATATTGATAGTCTTGAAATCGAAGATGGAAAAATTAAAGATGCCGAAAAATTGACGGAAAACGCAAAAAAAGAATGGGCAGATTTTGTTGTTGTTGAAACGACAAATGGAGTGAAAACCCCTAATCCTCCGGCAAACAATCCAAGCCCCGCAGAGCCTAAAAATCTTGCAGATGCCTTGCGGGTTAAATACGAGAAAGGATAAATTAATTATGCCTATTACTCTTGCAGAAGCTAAGGTCGGTATGGCCGACAAAGTTGACCAGCAGGTCATTGATATGTTTCGTCGCAGCTCGTTGCTGCTGGATCGTTTGACATTTGACAACTGTATCTCTCCTGGGACTGGTGGTTCTACCCTGTCTTATGGGTATATTCAGCTGAAAACTCCCAGCACGGCGGCAGTACGTACCATTAACAGCGAATACACTGCTGGCGAAGCGAAACGCGAAAAGAGAACTACAAATGCAATCATTATGGGTGGCGCATTCCAGATTGACCGTGTGCTACAGAACACGAGCGGCGCAATTGATGAGCTGGCATTCCAGGCGGAGCAGAAAATCAAAGCGACGGCGAATTATTTCCATAATCTTGTAATCAACGGCACTTCGGCGTCTTCCGGCGCTGGGTTTATTCCGAACACGTTTGACGGCCTTAAGAAACTGTTGGCTGGTACGTCTAATGAAATTACCAGCGCCGTAAGCCTTACAAGCGCCGCTGAACTGGATGCAAACTGCAATGCTTTTCTGGATGAGTTGGATGGGTTCCTTACGGCGCTGGATGGCACGCCGTCAATGCTGTTGATGAACTCCAAAATGCTTACCCGAGTGCGTGGATGTGCGCGCCGCGCTGGGTATTATGATCGTACCAAAGATGATTTTGGCCGATATGTAGAAACATACAACGGCATTCCCTTGATGGATGCAGGAAAATACTATAACGGCTCGGCGACTGTTGATGTTGTGGCGGATACTGCGGCCAGTTCGTCTGCTGCCGGCACTTCCGAGATTTATGCCGTGTCGCTTGGCCTTGATGGTTTCCACGGTATTTCTCCTACGGGAACCAGTGTAATCCAGTCTTATATGCCTGACTTGATGTCCCCGGGGGCGGTCAAAACTGGCGAAGTTGAACTTGTGGCTGGCGTTGCACTGAAAAACACTCTTAAAGCGGCGGTACTTAAGGGGATTGCTACATCGCCTAAAACCGGAGCTTAAGCATAAGACAGGGAGGCAGCGTAATGCTTGAGGAAGTTCTTAGGCACATAAACAATTGGTTTTTAGTGCCAAATGGAATACATGAGAATGTTTATACCATTGAGAACGGCGGCATTACGCTGCCGTTTCTTGTTGATAAACAATATTTTAGGATTATCGGTAGCGTATTTAACGACGGATTGTATAAATACGGAAACGAATTAACGCTTGTCGATGAAACTTTTGACGGAGCTGTTTGGGCGCTTGCAGTGCCAAACTCGATTATAACGGTTTCAGAAGAGATCATTGCATGGAAAACAAAAAATGGAGTTTCGGGGCCGTATGTTTCCGAAAGTTTTGGTGGATATTCTTACACAAAAGCCACAAACAACAATGGAAATGCTATCGGATGGCAAGATGCGTTTAAATCTCAATTGGATGCATACCGAAAAGTGGGAAATTGTGACGCTGTGCAGCCCACTAAAATCAATACTCCGATATATAAACGCCCGTTTGACCCTGATTATCCGTGGAGGTAGTTATGAGTTTGTTAGATGATTTTGCTATTCCATGTGTAATTATGGAAAAAACGCGTATTCCGGATGGAGAAGGCGGTTATATTTTGCAATGGTCGGAAGGCGCAGTTTTTATTAACCATCAAGCTTTGGACACGAGCATGGAAGCACGACGCGCCGAAAAAGAAGGCGTAACAAGTTTGTATTCGGCGTTGGTGCAAAAGACAGTGCCTATTGAGTATAACGATTACTTTAAAGACAAAGCAACAGGATTTACATATCGTGTTACTTCAAACCCGGAAGAAAAGAAATCACCTGGTTCTGCATCGTTTAATCTTAAATATTTTACGGCAGAACGAAAGGAGTTGCCGCAATGACAAAAGCAGCGGCATTGCAAAGTTTTTTTACACAGTTTTTACCAGCGTATGCTGCATCCGCAGTTCCCTCCGATGTTGTTTTTCCGTATTTAACATACGAGCTCGTCACTGACGCTTGGGAAGGCGGAGAGGTAAGTTTGACTGTTAATTTGTGGTATTATACAACAAGCGAAAAAACGCCAAACGATAAAGCACAGGAAGTGTCTAATGCACTTGGAACTGGCGGAAAAGTGATTACATGCGATGGCGGTTATATTTGGTTAAAACGCGGTTCTCCATGGTGTCAATCACTAAAAGATGAGACGGATGCAAATATCAAGCGGCGGTACTTGAATGTAACCGCAGAATATTTAACAGCAAATTAAATATATTCCCCCGCTCTAAGTGTTGAGAGGGAAGGGCTAAACGTTGCCACCTGTTCAAAATTTTGAATGGGTGGCATTTGTTTTTTGAAAGGAGAAATACAATGGGAAAATTTACAGTAATTCCTCAGAGCACATTTGAAGAAATGCAACTTGATGCGGGTGTTGTGCTTAAAAAATTTACACCAGCGACTCCCACAGCGCCAGAAGATGCAGATATTGTGTGCGCAACAACAGGCGGTATCAATGTTTCGTGTGTACCGACGTATTCTGACATGGGCGAGGATGTTGATAACTGCCCCGTGAATATGAAAGAGCTGAAACATCTGGATAGCTGGGAATGCAAGATGTCTTTTACATCGCTTGGAACATCGCCAGAATCTATCCGATTGGCGTTGGGCGCAGCGGATATTGGTAGCCCAGATTCGACGAAAATTACGCCGAGACGTGACCTGAAGCAATCCGATTTTGCTGATTTATGGTGGGTTGGAGACCGTGCCGACGGAGGTATGGTTGCTGTTTGTCTAAAAAATGCTCTTTCTACTGGCGGGTTTACCCTACAGACTTCGAAGAATGGTAAGGGACAAGTATCCGTAGAACTGACTGGCCATGTGTCGATTGATGCACAAGATTCGATGCCGATGGAGTTTTATAGTGCTGCTCCTACTGAATAAACGAGGTGAATAATGAGACTATCTGATATTAAAGGCGAACGCACTTTGGATGTAATCGCTGAAATTATTGAGCCTATTACCAATATTGCAACCGATGATATTGCGGCAGCAATGTTTAAACGAGAAAAGCTTCCGGAAGGCGAAACGGCAAAAGGATTTTTGCTGAATCGAGCAAAAAAGTCACTCCCACAGCTGCTAAAAAATCACAAAGCGGATATTATTTCAATTTTGGCATCCGTTGAGGGAACAAGTGCAGCAGAATACAGTAAAAAGCTTAACCTTGTAAAGATCACAAAAGATTTTGTTGATTTGATGACCGATGAAGCCTTTACGGAACTTTTTACCTCAGCACAGAGCGGGGATTCCTCTGGCTCTGTGCAGGAGAATACAGAGGATACAACAGCGTAATTGCTTTTACGCGGTATGCCATATCAAAATTCAATGAAAAGCAAAAACAAATCGCATATGAAGTATATGTGACAGACGCGCTTAAAGTAATTGGAGAAAATGTATCAAGAATTTCTGGCGGCTCGTACATGAAGGCTAGATACATTGAAATTATAGATCCAAAACCGGAAGAAACGCGCACAAAGGACGAAATTATCAATCACATGAAAAATATTCTTTCCTCTCTCTAAGTGTTGAGAGAGATGGGCTAAGAGGTGCCATCTCAACGAAAGGAGGGGGCACCTCTGAATCTTTTTGACCTGTATGCAAAAATTACGTTAGATGATAGTGAATATCAAAAAGGCATAGATGATGCAGGCAAAAAAACATCATCATTTGCAGATAAATTAAAAACAGGTCTTGCAGCGGCGGCAAAGGTTGGTGTTGCTGCAATCGGGGCAGCGGCAGCAGGCATTGCGGCATTGACAAAAGCATCTGTTGAAAACTATGCAGAGTACGAGCAGTTAGTTGGTGGTGTAGACACATTATTTAAGCAGGCGTCTGATACAGTCCAGCAGTATGCGGCAAATGCATATAAAACAGCCGGAATGTCTGCAAATGAATACATGAATACTGTGACTAGCTTTTCTGCGTCTTTGATTCAAAGTCTTGGCGGTGACACAGAAAAAGCAGCAGTTGTGGCTGATCAAGCCATAACCGACATGTCTGATAATGCAAATAAGATGGGTACAAGTATCGATATGATACAAAATGCTTATCAAGGATTTGCAAAACAAAACTTCACTATGCTCGATAATCTCAAACTTGGGTATGGTGGCACAAAAGAAGAAATGGAGCGTCTTTTAAAGGATGCGCAAAAGATTTCAGGTATCAAGTATGACATTTCTTCATTTGCCGATATCACAGAAGCTATCCATGTAATGCAGGAAAAAATGGGGATTGCGGGCACAACAGCAGCTGAAGCTTCGGAAACCATTGAAGGCAGCATAAATTCCATGAAATCAGCATGGAGCAATCTTGTCACAGGTCTTGCAGATGAAAATTCCGATTTGGATAAACTGATTAACAATTTTGTAGATAGCACTGCAACGGCAGCAAAAAATATTATCCCAAGAGTAGAGCAAACGTTAATTGGCGTTGGTACGCTTATATCAAAGTTGGCGCCTGTGATTGGAGAGGCGGTACCGAGACTAGTTACAAATGTTTTACCGTCTCTTTTAAGCGCAGGTGTAAAGCTTGTAAGTGGTATCGTCGAAGGGATCGCCAGCAGTTTGCCTCAGGTGCTTGAAACTGGCACTAATTTATTAAGTCAACTAACAACAGGCATAGAAAATGGATTGCCTGATATGATGAGTCGACTGCCACAAATCATAGACGATTTTCTAAATTTTATTACGGAAAATTTGCCGTCTATTCTTGAAAAAGGCGTTGAAATGCTCAATTCTTTGGTAAATGGCATTATCAACTCAATTCCCCAATTGGTTGGACAATTACCCAAAATTATAAAGTCTTTTACTACCTTCATATCTCAAAATCTACCAACTATCATACAATCCGGTATAAACATTTTACTTAATTTAATAAAAGGCATTATGCAAGCTATTCCACAACTGGTAGCTTCATTACCGGAGCTTATCAATGCTATTATAAACGGCCTTGCAAGTTTGTATTTGGATTTAATGCGAGCTGGCGGACAAATTGTTCAGGGGATTATAGATGGTATTGCCGCGGCATGGAACGGCCTGGTTTCGTGGTTTAACGGATTGTGGGATTCTCTGTTTGGAAATCGAAGCGTAAGCGTTAACGTGAATCAAACATCCAGCAGAAGCGTTAATGGCTCGCACGCATCCGGCCTTGACTATGTACCGTTTGATGGATACATCGCAGAACTGCACAAAGGTGAAATGGTTGTCCCCGCAAAACAGGCGAAACAATTAAGGGGAAATTCCCCAAGCGAAGGCATCAATATAAATGTGTATGGAGCGCAAGGCCAAGATGTCAACCAGCTTGCCGATATTGTTATGTATAAAATTCAAAATGCATTTTCCAGAAGGGAGGCGGCACGAGCTTGAAAGATCGTTTTTGGCTTGATGGTGAATGCTCCGAAGATTTTGGAATTTATTTGCAAGGGCCTATTGAGTTTAGCCAAGCAACGCCGAAAGTATCTACAGAATCGGTTCCGGGGCGCAACGGAGACCTACATTTTTATCAGGGAGCGTTTACAAACCAAACAGGCTCTGTAGATTGCTTTGCTTTACAACGCGGCGTGAATGAAGCGCTAGATCGAATCTTTCGCTGGACTTTGCTTACCCAAGGATATCGCAGGCTTGAAACAACAGACGAGCCCGAATGTTATCGAATGGCAAGGATTATAAATGGGCCTGAAATCGAAATCCGCATGAAGCTTTTGGCTCCGTTTTCAATTGAATTTGATTGCATGCCTCAAAAATTTTTAAAATCCGGAGAATACCCAATATCATTTTCAGCGTCTGGAAACTTGTATAATTTCGGATTTCCGGCGCTGCCTATTATAAAGGTAAGCGGAAACGGAAGCGGAATGCTCCGGATTGGGGAATATTCAGTACAATTTAAAAACATCGAAGAGTACGTGATGCTTGATTGTGACACGCAAAACGCTTACAAGGGCACAGAAAATAAGAATAATACAATTTCTGCTGCTACATTCCCAAAATTGGAACATGGTGAAAATCAAATTGGTTGGAGCGGCGGAATCACAGGAATAGAAATCACGCCAAGGTGGTGGACATTATGAATCCTATTTTGTTTGAATCCACAGAAAACAATTTTGATACGAATGGCATCGGAATTTTAACTGATGCCATTTTTTGTGAAATCACAGAGGAACGCAACGGCATTTTTGAACTTGAAATGCAGTATCCGATTACAGGAATCCATTATGAAGAAATAAAAACACGAAACATTATTTTTGCACCTCCAAGCCCCATAGACAACGCGCAGCCATTTCGCATTTATAGGATTACCAAACCGCTCAACGGAATTATAACGATTTATGGTGAACACATCAGTTATGATCTATCCGGAATCCCTGTGTCTCCATTTACAGCCGGGAGCGCGGCAGAAGCTATGTCCAAGCTGCAAAGTAGCGCGGCAATCGAAAGCCCGTTTACATTCTGGACGGATAAAGAAACTGTTGCAACAATGTCTGTATTGGCACCAACGTCTACGCGTTCGTTGCTAGGTGGTCAACAAGGCAGCGTATTAGATGTATATGGCGGAGAATATCAATTTGACCGATACACCGTTCGTCTATATAACCAACGCGGAATGAATCGCGGGGTATCTATCAGGTATGGTAAAAATCTTACTAGCCTTGAACAAGACGAAAACATTTCCAGCGTTTATACAGGCGTTTATCCATATTGGATGGATACCGATAACAACCTTGTCACACTTCCTGAAAAAATTCTAAACGCTCCCGGCACATATAATTTTACACGAATTATGGCGCTGGATTTATCGCAAGAGTTTGAAAGCGCGCCTACGGAGGAGCAGCTAAGGAACCGCGCTAATACATACATGACGGCAAATAACATTGGTGTGCCTAAAGTAAGCCTGGATGTATCGTTTATTCAGCTTGAACAGACCGAAGAATATAAAAACATTGCGCTTTTGGAACGCGTAGAACTTTGCGATACGGTGAATGTTGAGTTTCCGGAATTGGGAGTATCTGCAACGGCCAAATGCGTAAAAACCGTTTATGATGTGCTGCAAGAACGCTATACAAGTGTGGAGCTTGGCGAAGCGCGCACCAATATTGCAGATACAATTGCAGACCAGCAGCAAAAAATAGAAAAAGCACCGACAACGAGCGCAATGCAAAAAGCCATAAACAACGCTACGAATTGGCTAACGAGTGCCGATGGCTATGTAATAGCGGTTAAAGATGACAACGGCACATGGAAAGAAATCTTGTTTCTGGACACGCCAAGCGCCGAAACCGCAAAAAATGTGTTGCGTATAAATACAAACGGCATTGGGTTTTCAACGAATGGTGTAAACGGGCCTTACAGAAATGCTTGGACGATTGACGGGAGTTTGGTAGCAGACTTCATCACGACAGGCGTGCTGACAGCGAATCTTATCAAAGCAGGTGTTTTGCAGAGTTTGAATGGTGCGACAAGTATTAACATGGAGACGGGAGAGGCATCTTTAACAGGGTCTATAACAACAGCAAGTGACGGATTTCAAGTAACATTGGGAAATGGCGCTATTTCGTTTTATTTTAATGGTGTAAAGGTGGGAGATTTATCGCAAGTTACTTATGGAAATCAAAAAGACCTGCAAATTAATGCATCAAGAGCTGTATTCTCTGGTAGAAATTTGTCTGAAGCAAGTCAAGTACAAATTGGAGCATCGTCAACGCATGACAGCGTCAATTATTTTGCATATCCATTTATTCTCGCCAGAAAGGGAACAGGGTTATCATGCTCTTTTAGTGTGCAACCTAATTCAAGCCGCACTGAAATGGTATTGGAGTTAAACGGCACGGAATATGGTAAAAAAACAGCAACAATTGACGGCCAAACAATTACTTATTTAGGGCCGATATAAGGAGGCAACATGCAAGTAACAAAAAACATAACGCTTGATTTACTTGAAACGGGTAGTCCGGTCATTATAAAGGCAAAACAAAACGACCGAAACACACGTTACATCGCGGCGCATCTATACGTTGGGAGATTAGACTATCAGGTGCCAAGCGGAACAGAGATTGCTTTCCGATATAAAAAACCAGACGGCACAGCGGGCTTTTATGACGCGCTGCCGGACAACTCTCCGGCCATTACTGTATCTGGCAATACAGTTACAGTAGAACTTGTGGAACAGGTATTGACCGCGGCAGGCTGTGTCCATTGCGAAATCAACATGTATAATGCTGCATCAGAAAAACTTACAACATTTACGTTTGAAATTTCTGTAGAGGAAAGCGTCCTGACTGACGCAGAAATCATCTCAAGCGATTATTACAACGTACTTACAGCTGAAATTGCAAAAGCGCTGCGAGCCGTAACCGATGCGACAGAGCAAGCCGAAAACGCCGCACAAAGCGCACAGGACGCCGCAGATAATGCCGCAATGTCCAAAGACTGGGCTGCTGGCCAACCCGTTACATACAACGGCACACCCGTCTCCATCGCCTACGCGGGCGCAAACCGTATCGCGTCCATCACAGCCTACGGCGAAACCCCGCAGGGCGGGACGACGGAGGCTCCTGTGGCGCTCACGGGGGTGGATAGCGTTCATGTGTGCGGGAGGAACTTGCTGCCGCTGCCGCATAGTCAAGTGAGCGAGACGAAAAATGGGCTAAATATTGCCGTTAATGCTGATGGAACCATTACCGTGTCTGGTACAGCGACAGCAGAAACGTATCTTAATCTAAATCACATACCCGCTTCACTGTATAGGCTCATAGGCTTGACGGGAATCGTTCCAGCGTACGACTACCCAGTCACAAAAAATGGTTTTACATTTTTCGACCTAACGATACAACCTTATGGCGAATTTGCAAGAGTGTATATTGTAATTACGAAAGGCAGTGTCGTAAATAGAACTTATCACCCATACATCATTAAAAGCGCGGAGCCACTACCATACGAAACCTATCAGGGCAGTGTGACACCTCTCCCCATCCCGCGCCCGCTGCATAAGGTTGGCGATGTGAGGGATGTGTGCCGGACGAGGGTTAAGAGCGTCTATGATAAGCGAATCATCATAGACCAAAACAGCGACATCAGTATGTCGGGCGAGGGCTCTATCATTGGAACATCGCATCGTTTTAATTTACTGAGAACGGATTTACCTCCAGTGAATGTTGCGGTACGAGGCGATATTGGGTGTGATAAATTGCCGACGCTGCCTTCCGGCGGAGCTGGTGGCACATACGCACTGGATGTGCCAGGTATCAGTGTACAAAATGATTCATCGGTCGAGGCTATTAACTTCCGCGTTCCAGGCTGTAAGACATTGGAGGAAATTAAAGCGTGGCTTACCGATAACCCGCTCACCGTCTACTATCAGAGTACCGCCTACGACGGCGCCAATGGCCTGGACGTGTGCTTGACGGAATACATGACGGGCTACATCGAAAGCTATGCGGACGAAAGCATCACAACGGCGTGGATATCTAGCACGGGAGAACTTTCCACAGGCGCAGAAGTTGCCTATGTGCTCAGTTCCCCCGAAACCTACGCCACCGACCCTCTGGACTTCGACAATGCTGCTGGGCCTCTCACCGTCATGACCGGCGGCGAGCTTGAGGTGCGGATGACGGAGCTGATTGGCTCCCGTAGCGACGTGTCAAATAACACCGTAGCGTTCTCCGAAGCGTCACAGGACGCGGATATAGCCAGCGGGGAAAAGCTGTCCGTACTGTTTGGAAAAATCAAGAAACGGTTTTCCGTATTGGCGTCCACAGTGATGCTGAAAAGCGTGTTCACACAGGTCGGCAATCCGAACCTGCTGGACAACAGCAATTTCACAAATCCGGTGAACCAGAGGGGCGTTGGGAGTTATACAGATACGTGGAAATACTGTATTGATCGTTGGACGCTAATTGGGAAGTATGATGTGAAGGCGCATACCCTTACGTTTCAGGCGGACAACGCCATCGAGCGTTTCGGGCTTACTCTGAGCTACATGCGACAAGGAATAGAGGGCCTAAACATTGGTGATAAAGTCACTTTGTCTGCTTCTGCTGGCGGTGTCGCATACAGCCATACAATCACGCTGGCGGCCGATATGCAGCAGGCATATAACAAAGGGCCGTTCCTCTTCACCGTAGAGTATTACAGCAGTACAAACGTGGCGTGGTTCGGCATTGGCATCACCTCCGGTAGCGTTGCGATAGAGTGGATAAAAGCTGAAAAAGGCGGCATTACAACACCATATGTGCCGAAGGAATACGGGGCGGAGCTGGCGGAGTGCCAGAGATATTATTTACGCATTCCAAATTGGCAGATGGTTGGTAGTGGCTATGTAGATTGGGAAGGAAAGCATATTTTTATTATGATGCCTACGCCATCTACAATGCGAATTGCGCCCACTGCCGTCGCGATTAGTGGCACCGCATATTGCGGCGACGGAACGACCTCGGCATATAGCGGCACGCCAGGGGCTATAAACCGCCCAGGGTGGGTTGTGCTGGACCTTTCTGGTACATTTACGCAAAAGAATCAGACCGCTACTTTTGTAATGGGTAATACACCGTTAGAGCTCTCTTCCGATTTATAAATGATTTAAGTAAATTACAAGCAAAACATATTAAGGAGGCAAACATCATGACAGCAATCAAAGAAATGTTTATTCCGAAAGGTACTGCGGCGCGTCCAGGCAACCCTATGACGCCGAAGTACATCACAATCCACAACACGGCCAACACCAGCGCAGGCGCAGGGGCTGAAAGCCACGGTGCGTACATGACACGAAACGGCGGACAGAATAAACAGGTGTCTTATCACTATGTTGTGGATGATAAACTGATTGTAAGGCTGCTGCCGGATACTGAAAACGCATGGCATGCGGGTGACGGAGGCAACGGAACGGGCAACCGCCAGAGCCTTGCAATCGAAATCTGCGAGAACCCGGAGAGCAATCTGCGCGCGGCCACGGATAACGCCGCAGAACTGACGGCGCGTCTGATGCACGACTGGGATATCCCGCTGTCCAACGTTGTACAGCACAATAAGTGGAGTGGGAAGGACTGCCCTCGCCGTATCAGGAAGGGCGAGCCGTACACTTGGGCCACGTTTGTGGAAAAAGTGCAGGACTATTACAACGCGCTGTACAACAGCGGAAAAGGAGACGATACCGCGCCTGACGGCAAACTGTATGCTGTGCAGACCGGAGCCTTTAAAAGCAAAAAGAACGCTGAAAACTATGCAGCAGAACTGAAAAAGAAAGGCGTGGATACTTATATCACCACCAAGGAGGTATAACCTCCATGGAATGGACTGTTATAACAGTGCTTGTTGCTCTGGTTGGCCTGCTTGCTACAGTAGGCGCTCCGGTTATTAAACTAAACAGCAACCTCACAAAACTGACGGTGCTGCTTGATACGTTGAAAAACGACATGCAAGAGCAGAAAAAGTCTGCGAAAGAAAGTCACCGCCGACTTTGGGAGCACAACGACGAGCAGGATGGCAGGATTGAGAATCACGAGAAGCGCATTACGCTTTTGGAACAGAAATAAAGCAGGAGGAACATATGGAACAGATTATCAACTACATCAAACCTGAGCTGGCGGTGCTGCCCGTTGTGCTCTACTTTTTGGGCATGGCGCTGAAAAACGCGCAGGCCGTTAAGGACAAGAATATCCCCATCACGCTGGGCGCTGTAGGCATTGCTCTGGCGGCTTTGTGGGTAATATCGACCTCCACCATTACCGGATGGCAAAGTGTCGTGCTGGCGCTGTTTACGGCCATTGTGCAGGGTGTACTTGCGGCTGGGTGCAGCGTGTATGTAAACCAGATTCTTAAACAAAAAAACAAAACGGAGTAATCCTTAGGGGCTATCCGATTGGGTAGCCCCTTGTTTTTTTTACATGTTTTATAACAAACTTGTTATAAAATGCACATGAAAATGGTTTGATGTTCGTGCAACTTGCCAATTAAAAATATAACAAACTTGTTATATAATATAGACATAGACAAGGGAACAAACGGAGGAATCAGAAATGAAAAAGTTCAATCTTAGCCAGATCATGAAAGACGCTTGGAGCTTTTACCGCGAAGGCGGACGTACATTTTCTGAAAGCCTGAAAGCTGCGTGGGCTTGCGCTAAGGCTCTTGCCCACAAGATCGTTGTAAAAAGCTGGTTCTTGAATAAAGAGTTCACGAGCGGCGAGCGCTATGCGATCAGCATTTCGGACGATGCTAAGATTGAGCGCGAAACAGAAAAAGCAATCCTTGTTAAGTGGTTCAGCGAGTTTGGCACAGTTAAGCATTGGATTCCGAAGTCCTGCTGTGAGAGCTTCTAATTTTAAGCAAAAAAAGGAGAATGAATTATGAATAGAAACACAATACTTGAAGACCTCTTTTTGAAAAACACTGGCCTCGTCGTAGATGGCGCAGCCGTATGGGAAGAAATCGAACAGGCTGCGACTGAGTGCCGAGAAGATGGGGAGCAATGGGTCGTTGGTCAAGATGATAAAATCGGGAAGTGGGAATACTACATCGATTTGAAGCGCTCATACGATGAAGAATTTGACATGTGTAACACCGATATTGAGCTCCGTGAAATTCGCGTTGAGCGCCCAGGCCGCGATACAGTACAGTTCAAAATTCCGAGGTTTTCGTAATGGAAAAATTAAAAGAAGTTCGTAAAAAAGCTGGCCTAACACAAGTTGAACTTGCTGAAAAAGTAGGGTGTTCTCAAGTGTGCGTAGCAAGATGGGAAAATGGAACAAATGACCCATCTTTAAAAATGGCAAAAGCCTTAGCTGAAGCTTTGAAATGTAAAATCGACGATATTTTATAATTTCTGAAGGTAAGAATATGAAATACAGGTTTACGGTCCATCAACTTGAGGCGATGGCCTCTTACCAATGGCTCACAGACCGCGAAAAGTGCGTGTTTGAATTGTTCTACCGTAAAGGATGGGAGATTGAATCGATTGCCGCTGAACTGGACGTAAGCCGCGGCACAATAAATAATGTGCTGGCATCTATTAGGCGGAAAACTTTGTTGAATTAAATATGTATTAAAATTGCCCCCGGCTTGTCTGCATCTTGGACAAGCGGGGGGCTTTTTTGTTTTACAATTAAGACAACAAGGATGGTGATTATATGTTTGGCGTAAACCCATATAGCCCATACGGATATGCCCCACAGATGGGATATCAGCAACCACAGGGAGTACAGCAACAGAGTTTCACCCAGCAACAGGCACAGCCGCAGCAACAGGCCCCGGCAGTCCTTTACGTTCCAAGCGTCGCTCATGTAAAAGAACTTGATATGCGAGGGCTGAACAAAGCTTTGGTTATCGTACAAAACGAGCCTGTTATTGCCATGCGAGAAGCTAACGGGATGGGTCTTACATCAACAGAGTATTATCAACTCACGAAATTCGACCCAGAGGCAGTACAAGCGGCTCCGGCGACGGATTATGTCACGAGGCAGGAATTTGATCAGTTTATAGCAACGCTTACAGCGACAGCGAAGCCTACACGAAAAAATGTTAAGGAGGATGCAGAATGAATCCATTGTTAGGAATGATGGGCGGACAACAAGGCGGGATAGGAAACATTATGCAGATGATGCAGATGTTTCGTGGAAAGGATCCAAATGCCGTTATTCAAATGATGTCAAAACAGAATCCTCAATTTGCGAAATTTTTGCAGGAAAACCAAGGCAAAAGCCCAGAGCAGATTGCGCAACAGTATGGCGTCGACATGGAACAGGTGCGACAATTTTTGAAATGAATACCTATTACTATAAGTGCCCGTATTGCGGCGCTTACTTAGACCCCGGAGAAAAATGTGATTGTGATCGCGGAGCGCTACGCGATGATAATAAATTAAAAAATGAAAGGATTGAGTACGATAGACAACTATTCTTTGAGCGACGTGGCGGCTGTTACTCGAAATAACGATTGTGACGGTTGGGGCGGCGGTGGCGGCGGCTGGATTATGATTATCCTGTTTGCCCTTATTTTTGGCGGCGGCGGATTTTTCGGCGGTAATCGAAATGCCGGTGGACAGCCTGTGACTGAAGCGGGTTTGTGCGACGCTATGAACTTTAATAATCTGGAGAACGCTGTTGGCCGGATATCCGACAACCAGGCGGCTATTGCGCGCCAGACTGACAATGCAATCTGTACCATCGGATATCAGGCGCTGCAGAACACAAGCAATATCCAGAGCCAGCTTGCCGATTGCTGCTGCACTACACAGCGTGCGATCGATAGCGTAAGATTCGACATGGCGAACTATTCTGCGGCAACTAACGCGGCGATTACCGCTGGCACGCAGAAAGTGCTTGACAAAATGTGCGCTGATCAGGCGGCTGCGCTTCAGGCCCGTGTACAGCAGCTTGAGCTTCAGAGCGCTTTGTGCGGCGTAGTCCGTTATCCTACGGCCACAACGTTCGCTGCGCAGAATCCGTTTTGTTGCAACACCGGTTGTGGTTGCAACGTATAATCGAGCGTATTAGTACGCCTAAACCGACCGGGGGCGTATGCTCCCGGTTTTTTATTTTTGAAAGGAATTTATTATGCTTCAATCTTATTCTCAAAATATCGCCGTTCCGGCTCTGTCAAGCATCCCTTTTAACAACAACTTCGAAAAAGGCTGTGCAGTCGTGCAGACTGGCGCTGGCTCTTTTCAATTCAACAAAAAAGGTCTCTACATTATTTCATTCGACGCCTCCGCGTTTGCTACAGCCGCTGGCGGGAATATCATTGTGCAGCTGTTCCGTGATGGCTTAGCAGACCCGGGCGGATTGACTGAGGCTGCAAGCACTGCTGCTGCTGATATCGAATCTCTATCTTTTACGACCCATGTACAGGTGCCGTGCGATAATACCTGCGCATGCAATGTGGCTCCGACGACCGTGCAAATTCGCAACGTTGGCATTGCGGCGACTTTTATCCAAGCGAATGTCGTTATTACTCGCCTCTGCTAATATGGACACGCAAGAATATTATCGCGCTATAATTGGAATAAATACAGCCAATTTGGCAGCCAACTTACAAAATGTCGAAATAAATGAAAATATTCTTACGCGGCAAAAAATACATGAGTACGACAATGATAAAATTATCGCACTATTAGCCGAAATATTGGAGGTGCTAAGTAAGTGACAGTATCTGAAATTTTTAATGCGATTTCCAACCACCAGATAGAAGGCATTATGCTGCACGGGCAGATGGCGGATTATTTCGACTTTTTGTCTTTGCACGGTTTTAAACGCATGCAGGAATACCACTATCTTGACGAATCAACATGCATGCGGTCTGTACACAGATATTACATCAACCATTACGGGAAGCTTTTGCCCGGCGGGCATCCGGCGGGGCCTTCGCTTATTCCTGCGAGCTGGGGAAATTATACGAGACAAGAAGTTGACGCCAGCACAAAACGGCGCGCCATCCGGGATGCATTTATTAAGTGGAGGGATTGGGAAGTAGAGACCAAAAAACTCTATGAAAAATCCTACACTGATTTATACAATCTGGGAGAAGTCGCGGCTGCTTGCAAGGTGAAAGAACTTGTAATGGATGTGGACAAGGAATTAAAGTGCGTGGAACGCTTGCATATCAAGCTGGAAAGCATAGAATACGACATGTCCGCGATCTATTTAATGCAAGACGAACTGCACGAAAAATACCGTAAAAAGACTAAAAAAATCGGAGTTGATATCTCTTGATTTCAATTGAAGAATTGGACAAATCCATCCTTGAATTGGAGCAGCGAGACACAACTTATGTGAATTGTTCAAAATTGGCCGATTTATACACAGTGAGGGACCATCTCTCTGGGCAACAGTCAAAACAGCCCACACCGCTTAGCACATCAGGTGATAGCGAATTTCTGCAAGCGGTCGATGGAAAAGACAGTGTTCAGGTGTGGAAAATTATGGATGAATTGGTAGGAACGCTAAAAGTAGTAAATTCAAGGGCATATGATAGCGTTATGCGTAAAATTCAATCGCTGTCAAAAGAATAAAAAAATCCCTCGGTAGAAAATACCGGGGGATTACTGTTTACAACAAAAAAGAAATGACTAATTTTCCGTTAATAATTTCAGTTTGTTGTTGATATAATGGTGCCGGTGGTGGGACTTGAACCCACACGGTGTTGCCACCAACGGATTTTGAGTCCGCATCGTCTGCCATTCCGACACACCGGCGTACGGATAGCTTTTATATTATACTATGCCGCTTTTGTAAAATCAAGCGTTTTTTGCCCGCAAAACGCTAAAAAAACGATCTCCGGCCTTTTTTCGGCCCGGCGCCGGGCCGGCCTTTGCCGCCGCGGTGCGCTGCCGGTTTCGGCTGCGCAAAGAGATTCACGGCGGGCGCTGCCGGTTTCGGCTGTGCAAAGAGATTCACGGCGGGGGCTGCCGGTTTCGGCTGCGCAAAGAGATTCACGGCGGGGGCTGCCGGTTCCGGCCGCGCAAAGAGATT
>OKSH01000435.1_pt1 | contig 44855 bp, 42 predicted proteins | sample 1601231 | NCBI WGS metagenome assembly OKSH01 (sample SAMEA3541596, study PRJEB24748) | human gut metagenome | biome: human gut; feature: human-associated habitat; material: faeces | place: China | collected 2012
GCGCCTGCTCTTGGATGGCGCGCGGCTCGCCCGCATCGGGACGCACCGCACTCCGCGCAGGGGCGCCGGGCCTCTGCGGCGTTGTATTCTCCTGTTCGCGCCCGTCTGGTTCGCGTGGCATCAGTTCCATAAATCGTATACTCTCTTTTGCGTTTCGTTATTCCTGTTTCGCCGTTATTTCCTGCGCGGCCTGGGCATTGCCGGCTTCTTCTTCGGAGTAATTCACCTTGTAAAGGAAAAGCCCCTGCGCCGGAGCGGTATCCCCCGCCAGCGAACGTTTTTTTTCTTCCAGAATATCCCGCACGCGCTCCGGCGGCATGCGCCCCGCGCCCGCTTCCACCAGCGTGCCCACAAAAATGCGCACCATATTGTACAGGTAGCCGTCCGCGCACACATGGAACGTGATATCGTCCCCCTCACGCCGCACATGGGCGAAATACACCGTGCGCACCGTATCGGCGATATCGCTGCCGGAGGACATGAACGACACAAAATCGTGTTTTCCCACAAGGTACTGCGCCGCGCGTTCCATCCTGCCGGCATCCAAAGGCCCTGGGAAACGCCAGCACAACCCGTTCTGAAACGGGTCCGCCACGGCGCTGTTATGAATGCGGTAGATATATTCTTTGCTTTTCGCACTGTAACGGGCGTGGAAATCCTCCGGCACCCGGTGCGCCTCCGTCACTCGTACATCGTCCGGCAAAAAGCGGTTGACGGCAAGCGGAAGCTTGCGCGGCGGAATCGGCTTGGGCTGCGTGTAACTGACACAGTACCCAAGCGCGTGCACACCGGAATCCGTGCGCGAACACCCTTTCACCGGCGGCCGCACGCCGTACAGGCTTTCCAGCGCGTTCTGCAGCACCTCGCACACCGAAAGCGCATTTTTCTGCACCTGGAACCCGTGGTAGCGCGTGCCGGCAAAGCGCAGCGTAATGCAGACGTGCATAAAATTCCTCCCGGACGATTTTAACACAAACCCCTTTTACCCAATGCGTGCAAAAAACAGGTTGCTCATACCAATGGCGACAAACACCAGCACCGCCACAACAGCAATGAGGATGTCGGAACGGTGCATGTGCAGCTGCTTCAGGCGGGTGCGCCCCTCGCCGCCATGATAGCAGCGGCACTCCATGGCCATGGCCAGCTCGTCTGCCCGGCGGAACGCCGAAATAAACAGAGGAATCAACACCGGAATCAACGCCTTTACACGCTGGCGCAGATTGCCGGAATCCAGCTGCGCGCCGCGCGCCTTCTGGGCGTTCATAATCTTGTCCGTCTCTTCGATCAGCGTGGGAATGAACCGCAGAGCAATGGTCATCATCATGGCAAGCTCATGCACCGGCAAGTGCAGCTTTGCCAGCGGATGCAGAAGCTGCTCGATGGCGTCGGTCAGCACAATAGGGCTGGTTGTGTATGTCAGCAGGCTCGTGCCCGCGATCAGACAGATGATGCGCACAGCCATAATGACGGCGTAATAGATACCCTCTTTGTATATTTTCAATATCCACCAGGACACCAGCGGCTCGGATGTTCCCGTCATAAAAAACAGATTCAGCACGGCCGTAAACAGAATGATGGGCAGGATCGGCTTGATGCTTTTTCCCACGATTTTGAGCGGTATCTTCGCCACAAGGTACAAAACAGTGAGGAACACGATGGAAATAACGAGTCCCGCCGGATTCGAACCAACAAACAGCATCACGATATAGGCGATGGTGAGCAGCAGCTTCACGCGGGGGTCCATTGTATGCAGGATGGAATTGCCCGGGAAATGCTGGCCAATGGTGATGTCACGCAGCATTTACATACCCTCCTTTGCTGCCGCACGGGCGGCAAGGATGGTCTTAACAGCGTATTTTACCGTATATACGTCGGTGTCGATGTCCAGCCCCATCTCACGCAGGCGCAAAAATATCTTCGTCACCTCGGGCACCGAAAGGCCCAGCTCCAGCAGCTCCGGCGCGCGGGCAAACACCTTATCTGTGGCGTCGTACATCGCAATGCGTCCCGCGTTCATCACCAGCACGCGGTCTGCATATTTGGCGATATCCTCCATGGAGTGGCTGACAAGGACGATGGTGGACCCGGTCTGCTTATGGTATTCCCGTATCTGTCCGAGGATCATATCCCGGCCCTCCGGGTCCAGCCCGGCGGCGGGTTCGTCCAACACCAGAAGCCGCGGTTCCATGGCAAGCACACCTGCAATGGCCACACGGCGCTTCTGCCCGCCGGAAAGCTCAAAGGGGCTGCGCTGCAAAAAGCAGCTGTCAATGCCGCAGAACGCGGCCGCACGCTGCACGCGCCGGTCGATCTCCTCCGCAGAAAGCCCCATATTCGCGGGGCCGAAAGCGATGTCCTTATATACCGTTTCTTCAAAAAGCTGATACTCCGGGTACTGGAACACCAGACCTGCCATAAAACGAAAACGGCGGATATCTTTGGGGTCCGCCCACATATCCTCACCGGCAATGTACACCTTGCCGGAGGTAGGCTTGTTGATACCGTTGAAGTGCGTGATGAGCGTGGATTTGCCGCAGCCGGTGGAACCGATGACACCCACGAACTCGCCTTCTTCGATTTCGAAGCTGACGTGATCCAGAGCCACAGTCTCGTCCGGCATGCCCTGGTTATAGATATAGGTTAGGTCTTCCACCTTCACGATTGCGGACATGCGGACACCTCCTCTGCTTTTTCCTGTGCGGCTCCGGGCGCTTTTTTTCCTGTAAGCAGTTCATACAGCGCCGCGGCGCACTCTTCCACATCAATGATGTCATCCGCCATCGGGCAGCCCGCAGCCGTGAGGGCATGGCACAGCTCGGCGGCCTGCGGCACATCCAGGTGCAGCGCGCGCAGCTCCTCCACATTACGGAACACCTCTTTCGGCGTGCCCTCCATAACCACTCTGCCCGCGCTCATTACCACCACACGGTCGGCTGTGGCGGCCTCTTCCATATAATGCGTGATCTGGACGACGGTGATGCCGTAGTCGTCGTTGAGTCTGTGTACCGTGCGCATGACCTTTTCGCGGCCGATGGGGTCCAGCATCGCGGTGGCTTCATCCAGCACAAGGCAATCCGGCCGCATTGCGATCACGCCCGCGATGGCCACGCGCTGCTTCTGCCCGCCGGACAGCTTGTGCGGGCCCTTTTCCCTGTATTTATAGATCCCGGCCATCTGCATGGCCTCGTCCACACGCGCCCGCATTTCCGCAGGGGGGACACCCAGATTTTCCAACGCAAAAGCGACGTCCTCCTCCACTACGGTGGCGACGATCTGGTTATCCGGGTTCTGGAACACCATGCCCACCTTCTGGCGGATGTCGAACAGCTTGTCTTCGTCCGCAGTGGACATATCCTCCACGTATACTGTGCCCGCCTGCGGCAGCAGGATGGCGTTAAAATGCTTGGCCAGCGTGGATTTGCCGCACCCGTTCGCCCCCAACACGGCCACATATTCGCCGCGCTTTACGCGCAGCGAAAGGCCGTCCACAGCGCGGTGCTGATCGTCCGTATAGCTGAATGTGATATTGTCTGCTCTGAGCATTTCTTCCATGCTTTCCCGTCCGTTTCTGATCCTTTGTCCCGCGGCCCTTTGCCGCGCGGCCCCTCTTCTCAAACAACAGCTTTCCCCTGTTTTTCGATACATGTTTTATGCCCGCAACATTACAGCCCTGCGTTTCGTGCCAGCCACCACGCCGTGGCCCCACAGGGCACCACGCCGCCCGTAGCCGTTACCGGCAGGCCGATCTCGTCGCAGGCTGTGTGCCCTCCCCACCTGGGACATACCCGCGCCCGGAGCATATACTCCATCACACTGGGCGAAAGGCCCGTAGTATAACTGTTTACCGCGACGAACAGCGGCTCGTCGCTCAAAACGCCCGCGCACAGGTCAATGAAATCGTAGATGCTGTCCTCCAGCTTCCACACCTCGCCGCCCGGGCCGCGGCCGTAACTGGGCGGGTCCATAATGATGCCGTCGTACCGCACCCCGCGGCGGATCTCCCGCGCAACAAATTTCGCGCAGTCATCCACGATCCAGCGTACCGGCTTGTCCGCAAGGCCGCTGGCTGCGGCATTCTCCCGCCCCCAGGCCACCATCCCCTTGCTGGCGTCCACATGGCATACACTGGCGCCTGCCGCCGCGCACGCAAGCGTGGCGCCGCCTGTATAGCCGAACAGGTTCAGGACCCGGATGGGCCGCTCCGCTGCCGCGATGAGCCGCGCATAGGCGTCCCAGTTCACAGCCTGCTCCGGAAATACACCCGTATGCTTGAAGCCTGTAGGAGACACCACCATGCAGATATCTCCATAGGTGATCTGCCATTTTTCCGGCATCCTGCGCCGGTATTCCCACTGTCCGCCGCCCGAAGCGGAACGGTGATACACCGCATTCGCGCTTTTCCACAGCGGGCTGCTTTCTCCGGTTTTCCAGATGACCTGAGGGTCAGGCCGCACCAGGATGGTTTTGCCCCAGCGCTCCAGACGATTGCCGTCCGTTGCGTCGATGAGCTCATAATCTTTCCAGTTGTCCGCTGCCCGCATAAAAACCTCCGGTCCAATTCTGCGGCAAGGCCCGGCGCTGCATGCGCCGGGCACGCCCGCCGTTCGTTTTACTGTTAATGAATGCGCTCGTTGATCTTCACTGCAATGCGTTCGGCGCTGGCGGCGATGGCCGCCTCGTCTCTTCCCTCCACCATGATGCGGATGAGCGGCTCTGTTCCCGAGACCCGGACCAACACGCGTCCCAGGCCCATCAGGCTCTGCTGCTGGCTCTCAATGAAGCCCGCAATGTATTCATCCTCTTTATAGCGCGCCTTTTCCTCCGGTGTGGCCTTGATATTGACCATCACCTGCGGAAAACGGGCATATACGTCGTTCAACTCGCTCATCCTGCATTTTTTCTCAGCCATCGTGCGCAGCAGCATGCCCGCCGTCAGTTCGCCGTCTCCGGTGGTGGAATGCGCCAGCAGGATGATGTGTCCGCTTTGCTCACCGCCGATGACATAGCCTTTGTCGCGCATCTCCTCCAGCACATAGCGATCGCCCACAGCGGTGACAGCTGTTTTCATGCCGTTCTGCTTCATATACTCGATAAAGCCCAGGTTGCTCATTACGGTAACGACCGCCGTATCCTCGGGCAGCTTACCGGCGCCCTTCAGGTCTTTCGCAAGAATGGCGATGATCTTGTCGCCGTCGATCTCACGCCCCTTTTCGTCTACAGCCAGGCAGCGGTCTGCGTCGCCGTCAAAGGCCACGCCGCAGTCCAGCCCGTTGTCCACCACGTATTTTGCCAGCTTATCAAGGTGGGTGGAGCCGCAGCCCTCGTTGATATTGCCGCCGTCCGGATCCGTGCCGATGAAGCGGCACGCCGCGCCCAGACGCGGAAACAGCAGCCCGGCTGCTTCACTGGCTGCTCCGTTGGCACAGTCGATGGCGATATTCAGCCCCGTCAGGTCTGCGCCGATCGCCCTTGCCAGATAATCGACATAATCCGACAAAGCCGTGTCCACGCGCCGGACGGTCCCGATGGCTGTACCGGTGCACAGCGTCAGCTCTGCGCCGTTGTTGAACACATGGTGCTCGATCTCTTCTTCCACTTCGTCCGGCAGCTTATAGCCTTCGCCGCCGAACAGCTTGATCCCGTTGAACTCCACCGGATTGTGCGAGGCTGAGATAACAACACCCGCATCCGCGCCGTATTTGCGCACCAGATGCGCCACAGCAGGCGTGGGGATGACGCCCAGCAGCTCCACGTCCGCGCCGACGCTGCAAAGGCCGGCGGCCAGTGCGCTTTCCAGCATATCTCCGGAAATACGGGTGTCCTTGCCGATAATAAAGCGGGGGCGGTGCTGCGTCTTGCCCGCCAGCACAGCCGCCGCCGCGCGGCCGATCTGCATCGCGAGCTCCGGAGTCAGGTCTTTTCCGGCAACGCCGCGCGCGCCGTCGGTTCCGAACAACTTTCCCATTGTGTCATCCTCCTCGTAAATGTTCCCTCTTAGGATAGCGAAAAAATGTGAACAAATCTAGTGTGCTTTTCCCGGCATTGTGCCCAAATCCATTTTCCGCGCAACGCCTGTTTTACAGGTCGTCCAGCGTCTGCTGGCCGCTGGCCTCAGCGGTGCCGGGCGCTTTCATGCCCAGATGCTCATAAGCATACCGCGTCACACATCTGCCGCGGGGGGTTCGCGTCAGATAGCCGAGCTGCATCAGGTACGGTTCGCATACATCCTCCAGCGTCACGGCTTCCTCTCCCAGCGCGGCGGCAATGGTCTCCAAACCAACCGGGCCGCCGCCATACATTTCAATGATGGCCCGCAGCAGGCCCCGGTCCATCTCGTCCAGGCCCGTGTCGTCGATGCCCATACGCTGCAGCGCTTCCCGGGCGATGGATTCGTCGATCACGCCGTCGCCCAGCACAGCGGCAAAATCCCGCGCGCGCTTGAGCAGACGGTTCGCCACGCGCGGCGTGCCGCGGCTGCACTTCGCCATTTCCAGAGCGCCGCCCTCCTCGCAGGGAACATTCAAAATAGAAGCGGAACGGCGGATGATCTTTGCCAGTTCCTGCGGAGAGTAAAGTTCCAGCTTGAGCAGCACGCCGAAGCGGTCGCGCAGCGGGCTGGTGATCTGGCCCGCGCGGGTCGTCGCTCCCACCAGCGTAAAGCGCGGCAGGTTGATGCGGATGGATTGTGCGGACGGTCCCTTGCCGATCATAATGTCCAGCGCATAATCCTCCAGCGCAGGATACAGCACCTCCTCCACCTGCCGGGACAGGCGGTGGATCTCGTCGATGAACAGCACATCGCCCTCCTGCAGATTCGTCAAAAGAGCGGCAAGGTCGCCGGGTTTTTCAATGGCCGGGCCGCTTGTGATGCGGATCTGCACGCCCATCTCGTGGGCCACGATACACGCAAGGGTCGTTTTGCCGAGGCCCGGTGGGCCGTACAAAAGCAGATGATCCAGCGGTTCGCCGCGCATTTTGGCCGCCTGCAGGTATATCTTCAGGTTTTCCTTTGCTTTGTCCTGGCCGATGTACTCCTCCAACGTTTTCGGGCGCAGGGACGCCTCGCTGTCAAAGTCCTCCGGCTCCGGCTCCGGGCTCACAAGGCGCGGACCGTTGTCGATCTCTACGGTTTCCAGAGCCATGGATTACCTTCCTTTCCCGATGCCCTGCAAAGCAAGGCGGATAAGTTCCTGTACAGGCAAAGACGGGTCCAGCCTGGCAATGGCCTGCGCAGCCTCGCTGCCCGTATAGCCCAGGCCTGTGAGGGCGGCAATGGCCTGCGCCACGCCGCCCGTGGCTGCAGGCGCTGCCGTACCGGAAGCATCGGCCAGGCCAAGCCCCGTGGCCAGTCCCTTACCTACCTTGTCTTTCAGCTCCAGTACGATGCGCTGGCCCAGCTTGGGCCCCACGCCGCTGGCCGCAGTAAACGCCTTGTGGTCTCCCGCGGAGATAGCCAAAACAACTCTGTCCGGGCTGAGTACGCTGAGGATGGCAAGCCCAACCTTCGGCCCCACGCCGGAAACGCCCGTCAAAAGGCGGAACATCGTCTGGCTCTCTTTGTCGGCAAAGCCAAACAGCGACACATCATTCTCGGTGACATTCATACAGGTATACAGTGTACAGGTATCGCCAACAGCGGGCAGCGCGCCCGCCGTAGTGGACGGGATGGCCGCCAGATACCCCACGCCGCCGCAGCTTACCACGGCGTAATCAGGCGCTTTTTCCAGTAGCTTCCCTGTCAGGCAGTAGATCATAATTTCCTCCGGTCTTTTCCACGCGCTCCAAAGCGCATCTTTTATTTGTATGCTTGTATCCAGCTCAAATCAAAAATATCCCATTTGCTGGCGCTTTGTCAGCGCCACGCCATACTGTTTGGAACGGTAGCTGTACGCATGGCAGATGGCCATAGCCAGCGCGTCGGCCGTGTCGTCCGGTTTGGGCACGGCGGGCAGCTTCAAAAGCGTCCTGGTCATTTCCTGCACCTGCTTTTTTGTGGCCTTTCCGTAGCCTGAAACGCTTTGCTTTACCTGCAGCGGCGTATATTCGAACACCGGCACGCCTGCCTGCCGGGCACACAACAGCAGCACACCTCTCGCTTCGGCCACGGCGATGACCGTTTTCTGGTTGGTGGTATAAAATAGCGTTTCAATGGCCATTGCGTCAGGCTTGACGGCCGCCAGCAGCTGCGTCATATCATCATAAATTTCAGATAATCGGTCCTCAAAGGTCGTATGCGCCTTTGTGGTGATGGCCCCATACTGAAGCGTGGTAAAAGTGTTTCGGGTATAATCCAGCGCGCCGAAGCCGACGATGGCATATCCCGGGTCGATGCCCAATATCCGCATGGCGCGCCCTCCCATTTCTTGTGCCGCGCCCAACCCGCCGAACGCGGCAAAAACCGCATCCATGCACATTGCCGCGCAAGCAGCAGACTTGGAGTTATTATACCATAAACCCCACACGGATACAACAAAACCCGTACACACCGCACATAGAAAATGAATGCGCTTTGTGCAAAACAACCGTGCCGTCATTTTGTATCCTTGTGCCAAACCGCTTCGGGACGCCCGGCGGAAAGCCGGTAAAGCAACCGCCTTCCAGCCGCAGCTGAGGTCAAAGACATTTCCTTGTGCGGAAACACCTTTATGAAACGCTGTTCTGTTTTCTGCAAAAAGCAAACCCGACGCCGCAATGGCGTCGGGTTTGCTTTGCATTCGATATGGTGGACAGTAAGGGACTCGAACCCCTGACCCCCTGCACGTCAAGCAGGTGCTCTACCAGCTGAGCTAACTGTCCATAATTTCTGCGGCTTTGTTATTATAGCAAATCGTTTCCTGGAATGCAACCTCTTTTTTCGATTTTTACAAAAAATATTTGCCTGCAGCCGCATGAAACCGCCAAATTTCTTGACATCCCCTTGTACATATTATAAAATATTATGTCTGACAAAATCAATACACATATAAAAAAGAGGAACGGAACGTTTATGGAACAGAAAAACATTCGCAACATCGCGATCATTGCCCACGTCGACCACGGCAAGACGACGCTCGTGGACCAGATGCTCAAGCAGAGCGGAGCCTTCCGCGAAAACCAGCAGGTTGCCGAGCGCGTAATGGACTCCGGCGACATCGAGCGCGAGCGCGGCATCACCATCCTTGCCAAAAACGCCTGTACCTATTATGACGGCGTGAAAATCAATATCGTGGACACCCCGGGCCACGCCGATTTCGGCGGCGAAGTGGAACGCGTTTTGAAGATGGTCAACGGCGTGCTCCTTTTGGTGGACGCCGCCGAGGGCTGCATGCCCCAGACACGCTTTGTGCTGCAGAAAGCCCTGCAGCAAAATCTTTCCCTTGTCATCGCCGTGAACAAGATCGACCGTCCCGATGCGCGCATCAAGGAAGTCATCGACGAGATCCTTCTGCTCCTGATGGACCTTGGCGCCACGGACGAGCAGCTGGACAGCCCGATGGTATTCTGCTCCGGCCGTGCGGGCACGGCAAGCTACAGCCCCGATGTTGAAGGCCAGAATCTGGAGCCGCTGTTTAAGACGATCCTCGATTATGTCAAGCCGCCCGAGGGCAACCCCTCCGCGCCTCTTGCGATGCTGTGCTCCTCGGTCGACTACAACGATTTTGTAGGCCGTATCGGCATCGGGCGTGTGGAGAACGGCTCCATCCGTGTGGGCCAGGAGGTGTCCGTATGCGACTGGCATGACAAGGATCTCTCCAAAAAAGGGCGCATCACCGCGCTGTACAGCTTTGAGGCCAATGGCCGCACTCCCATTGAATCCGCCGACGCAGGCGATATCGTCGCGTTCAGCGGCCTGACGGACATCAACATCGGCAATACCCTGTGCGACACGCAGATGGTCGAACCCCTGCCCTTCGTCAAGATCAACGACCCGACGGTCGAAATGACCTTTGCCGTCAACGACAGCCCATTTGCGGGTAAAGAGGGCAAATTTGTCACCAGCCGCCAGATTCGTGACCGCCTGCATAAGGAACTGCTCAAGGATGTGGCGCTGCAGGTGGAGGATTCTCCCACCAGCGAGTCTTTCCGCGTGATGGGCCGCGGCGAGATGCATCTTTCCATCCTGATCGAGACGATGCGGCGCGAGGGCTACGAGCTGCAGGTGTCCCCGCCCAAAGTGCTGCTGCACGAGGTGGACGGCAAAACGATGGAACCCATGGAGCATGTCGTTATCGACGTCCCCACTGAATACCAGGGCAGTGTGATGCAAAAGCTGGGCAGCCGTAAGGGCGAGCTTGTCCAGATGGCGCCTTTGGGCTCCACGCGCATGCGCGTGGAATTCCGCATCCCCTCCCGCGGCCTGTTCGGATACCGCAGTGAGTTTCTCACCGACACACACGGCGAAGGCATCCTGAACACAATTTTTGATGGATATGACGAATGGCGCGGAGACCTTCCTGCCCGCAGCACCGGCAGCCTGATCAGCTATGAAACCGGTGTGGCCGTGGCCTACGGTCTGTTCAATGCGCAGCAGCGCGGTACGCTGATCGTGGACCCGGGCGACAAGGTCTACGAGGGCATGGTCGTTGGGTACAGCCCTGCCGGCGAGGACATCACCGTCAATGTATGTAAAACCAAGCATCTCTCTAATACCCGCGCCTCCGGCAGCGACGACGCGCTGCGCCTGGTGCCTGTGTCCAAATTCAGTTTGGAAGAAAGTCTGGAATTTCTGAAGCCGGACGAACTTCTTGAGGTCACACCAAGCAGCATCCGTATCCGCAAACGTATTTTGAACCACGACCTGCGCATGAAAGCCACCAAGGGCGGCAAAAATATCGGCTGAGCAAAAAACGCATAGATTCTGACCAAAACAGCGCCGGAACAGTTCCGGCGCTGTTTTTTTGGAGCACAGTACGCGCCTATTTGCTCAGGGTTCCCGCCTATTGGAGCGCGGAGAGCGAACGCCTCCATTGCTGATCCGCCAGGCCTGCGTCTTTCAGTTCGATGCGCTCGTCGATAAAATCCCACCGGTCCTGCGGGGAAACGAACTGAAGAAGCAGCCAGCGGGTAACGCACCAGCGCGGCAGATCCGTATCGCACCTGTAATACGGCCCGGTCTGCTCGGGATGACGCACCGCCCATTCTGTGGACGGGTTGTCCGTTTCTTTTTTGTCCAAAGCCACGGTATTGGCATTGACATCCACCTCGAACACCACCAGCTTCTGCGTGCCGTTGTGCAGGCGTTCGTTCAGATAGGCCCGGGCGGCAAATTCCGCCGCCTCGATGGGACGTGCAGCCAGCGACACAAAGCCCGGCTCCGTATTGCGGTAAACCGCCCGGTTTCCGTTGGTCCGATAGATCCATCCCTCCGCAACAATCGATTTCGCCCGGGAATATGTCGTTCCATGGTACAATATCACGCTGTTTCCATCTCCGTTCTTTCACGCAGCCTTTCATTGCCCGGCCGAAACGCCCAAGCGCTTTGCAGCAAAAGCTGCTTCGAGCCGCTTTCGCGGCTGGCGGGCGGCCTGAATTCTTTTCCGGCTGTTTTGTCTATCCAAAGATACCCCACTCTCCCATTTCATTTCAATCGTTTCTGCGTGAAAATGCTCTGAAGCGGCGTGAAATCGCTGTCGAAACCGGAAGAAAAAACGGCCGTGAGCAACGCTCCCGGCCGTTCTCTTATTTTATTCTTTTTCATTTCGGCCGGCATGTATCCCAGCCAGCATCGTAAGGGCCACAACGGGCACGCTCGCCACAGCAGCAGCCGCACCGCGGCGCAAAGCCGGGCTATACAGCCACATGCTCAGCAGAGCGGCACCCAGAACCACCGCACACACCACGGCCGTACGCAGCCGCAGCTTTCGCCGCAGTTCCAGTGTGTCCTCTTCATCCGGCATGACGCAAGGGGCCTTGCACCAAAGCGCCAGGCATCCCGCCGCCCACGCTGCAAACAGCAGTGCAGCGCTCTTTGCGGCAACAGCCGCAAGCAACAGCCCCGCGCCCCATACGGCAATACTGGATAGCGCACAGGAAAAAGGCGTTTTCGCATGCCATCCGCCTACTGTTTTCCGCAGCACCGTATAGACGGCAAGAAACACTGCGGACAATGGCAGTACGCCGAAAGCCCAAGAGACCGCCAGCACCACACCGTAGCTCAAAAGATTGGAAAGTATGGTCTGGATGCCGTATACCTGTACCTCCAACTCATCTTCGGTGATCACGCCCTTCTCCAGCAGGACCCCCGCAAACCAGTCAGCAAATCTGTCAATCATACCAGCGCCTCTTTCGCGCTCTCCCATACAAACACCTGCTCCACCGGAGCGGCCGCGTCTATGGGCAGCAGCAAATCGACCACGAACCGCCCGGGCTGTGCCAAACGCAGGGAGTATACACCATCGTACTTCTGCACGGTTTTCTTAATCTGCCCCACGCCAAGGCCGTGGCCCGGCAGGTGTTTGGTGCTTTCATGGCTTTCCGCCTGCTCCTCGCGGCCCGGTGCAACGGGATTTTCCATATGGATACTGCAAAAGAAATCGGATGGGCGCACCGTCAGCCGAATAAACCGTTCCGAATGGTTCTCCAGATACATATTCGCCTCAAAAGCATTGTCCCAAAGGTTGCCCAGCAGTGTGCACAGGTCCACTGGATCGGTCTTCATTTTCGGCACCTCAAGGCGTAGGGATACACGAATGCCGTTTTCTCTTGCGGCAGGAAGTTTCGCGTTCAGAATGGAGTCCACAGCCAGATTCCCGGAGTTCACCATCGTCGAGCTCTCATTTGTTTTATCACGCAGCGCTTCAATATAGCCCAGTGCTTCATCGCCTCTGCCTGTCTGAATCATCTGTCCGATGACGGAAAGGTGATTGAAGAAATCATGCCGCCAACCCATCAGGGTCTTGTGCGTATCCAGCAGATTTTGATACTGCGTATCCTCCAGGCCCTTGAGCTTCAGCTCGGCTTCCTGCCGCGCCGCCATTGCCGTGTAGCGGGAAATCGAGACCGTCTGCCACAGGCACAGGATATTCACCAGAAACAACAGAACCGCCACCAGCAGGAACAGGCCGTCGTTCACTCCCGGCACCATAAAATTCGGTTCCAAAAGCAGCATAATAACGCCGCTCACCGCTGGGATGAACACAGACAGCATCCAATTCCGCCAGGAAAGCGTGAGACGGAACGCCTTTCGTGTGACAAGCACCACGGCCGTGGCAATGAGCAGCCTCGTGGCAAGCGTATTGACCATGAAGAATGCCGACCGTTCCGAAAAATAAGTATACGGGTCGATCGTCGGAAAAAACATCAAAAGCGCGCTGCTGTATATGAAGTCGATTGAAAAAAAGAGTACCGAGCAAAATGCGGGCCAGAACAGGCGCATCATCACCGTTCCCCGAAAGAGCAAAAGCGAAAACGCGGCGTAGACGCACGTCATCACACCAAGGCCTATCATCCCGGAGAGCCAGCAATTACAGGCGAACAGCACCGCCGCCAGCACGGGAAGGAACAGATAATAATACTTGGGCTGCCGGAGACGTGTCCGCATCATTTTCCGGAAAAGATACAGGATCAAAAAGCAGTCGAACACATCCACTAAATACTGCCATGTATTCCACAGGATATTCTCCATCATTGCCCTCCTCTCAGAGCAATCAGAGCGTCCTTGACGCTTTGAAAATAGGTCGTGCTTACCAGAATCTCCCTGCCGTCAACAAGTGTGATGCTATTCCGCCGCAGGCCCTTCACCGCATGAAGGTTGACGATATAGCCGCGGTGACACTTTTTAAAATCCTCTGCCGGCAGGAGTTTTTCCATCTGCGCGAATGTGAGCGCATAGCTTTGCGTTTTATCGTATGTATAAACGATGCTGCTGTGGTTGCTTGCCTCCACATACAGTATTTCTGTGAGGAAGTATCTGTCCTGCTGGGAAATACCGCGCTGCAGCACGATGCTCCTGCGCTCTTTGAGACGGCAATTCCTGGCGATATAATCCATTGCAGCGTCGATGCGTTCCTGCTCCACGGGCTTGATGATATAGTCCTGTGCGTGCACTGTATAGCCCTTGAGCGAAAGCTCCGGATGGTTCGTAACAAACACGATATCCGCCGAACAGCCCGCACCGCGCAGCTCCTGCGCAAAAGCGAATCCGTCCTTCCCGGGCAGTTCCACATCCAGAAAAACGGCATCGTATGTACGCAAATCCGCCGGCCCCACTTCCGCCACGCACTGCACAGCCGTGATGCTGACGCCTCCATGCCGGCTTCCCCAGCTTTGAACCTGCCGCCGCAGTCTTTCCAATTCATAATAATTATCTTCCGCAATGAACACCTGCATTGAGCCCTCTCCTACCAAAAATGATGATTTCGCGCGTTTCAGACCGGGGTTCGCGCAGATTCCCTTGCGCCCGCAGCAGATTTGCGGTATACATTTCCTTATGGGATTCCCCCGCAAACCATTCACCCAATCAAAAACAGGAGGTACATCATGAAAAAATGTGAAAAGGGATTCTTCAAAGCATGCTCCAAATTCATCGGCAAAGCCGCCAAGATCGGCGCCAATGACCGTTGCTATGGCCTGCATTATCAGCCCAAGAAGCCGGCCGCTCTGAAAAAATAATCCGGCCACCCAGTCCAAAGCAGTGCAGGCATCTGTCTGCACTGCTTTTTTGCTGTCCTCCCGTTATGGAAAAACAGCAGCAACCGTTCCTATCTCCTGTCCGCGCCCTATCATTTTACCCTGATTTCCAGATTTCGGCAACATATTCCCAAAAGCCGTAGAAACAAGCACAAATAGCGTGGGACGTTAACCGATATGCAAAACGCGAAACGGCCCGTCATTTTCCTGCTCTTCACCAGCCTGGCCCAACGTAGAGTAGAAGTTTCCATTTTCCCCCAGGCTGCCGGAGCTCCAGCGCACAGTGCAGCCGGGACGGTACGCCCCACCCTGTGCATCCACAAATGTGTATGAAGAATGGGTTTCTATGACTTTGCCGGATGTTCCGTCCGAGTGTTCCGTCCGGACAACAAGCCACACTTTCGCATCTGCTACCGGCGCTTCATCAGACGGAAAAGTCTCCCGCAAAAACGGCCCCAAATCGAATGTCCAAACAACCTCCCTACGCATCTTTGAGCCGTCGGATGCAGTTTCTTGTGTACGGGATATCCACACGGCTTCCTCGTCCCACAGGACCCAATTCCACGCCTCGCCGCTCAGCGGGTCCAAAGCAGTTACCCTCGCCACTGGCCGTGTGCACTCGTGTCCGGCTGCATGCACCGAAAAAGGTGCGGGCAAAAAAGCCAGTACAATTACAAGCCCCAGCAGAGCCAAGCCTGTCCTTTTCATATCGAACCTCCCTGTTTGCACCTCGCAGCGCAAAACACGCATACCGCCGCTCTTCCTGAAAAAATCATAGTCTTGCCCGGGCCGGGACACAAGTCTCCCCGCGTGAAAGCCCCAAGCAGAAGCGTGAAAACAGGTAATTGTGTTTCTCCGCCGGATGTCTTTTCCTTTTGCGCATAAACATTTCTTCGACAAAATAAGAATACTGTGATATACTGCTTTTATTGCGTAAAAGAGGAGGAACCGACCGTGACAACACAAGAACGATTTGCTCGCCGCCGCAAAAAGCTGGAAGAAAAGCTGACCCGGCTGGATCTTCAGGAGGCGCGCACTCTCCAACGGGAACAGGCGCACGACGAACAGATCGCACGCGACCTGGCCGGGGTTCCCGGCCATTTTGCCCACGGCCTTAATTTTTATAAGCTGTTCTGGGTGTTTTTTCTTTGCTGTTTCCTGGGAGTGGTCATCGAGACTATTTTTTGCTGGATTGCCTCCGGCAGGCTTTCACAGCGCACCGGCCTCGTGTGGGGGCCTTTCAATCTGATCTACGGCATCGGCGCGGTGCTGCTCACCGTCTGCCTGCATCCGTTCATCGGAAAAAGCGACCGCTGGATCTTCATCGGCGGTTCCATCATCGGAGGCGCCTTCGAGTATTTCTGCAGCTGGCTGCAGGAAACCGTGCTGGGCACCGTGAGTTGGGACTATACCGGGTATCCTTTCAACCTGAACGGACGCATCAATCTGCTGTATTGCCTGTTCTGGGGTGCACTGGCGCTGGTATGGGTGAAAGAGGTATTTCCACGGCTGAACGGCTTTATCGAACGGCGCGTTTCCAAAACCTACGGTGTCGTCATCAGTTGGGTGCTCATCGCATTTATGCTTGCGAACTCTCTTGTAAGCGGCGCGGCGGTGCTGCGCCAGAGCCAGCGTTATGAAGGCGTCCCCGCAACACACGCCTGGCAGCAGGTGCTGGACGACCGTTTCCCCGACAGCCGCCTCGCTAAGATCTATCCCAGTATGGTGCGCGTGGAAGAATAAAAGACACGACTGCCGCACCCCTCAAAAAGCCAAAAGAGCGCCGTGCTTTCGCAAAAGCACGGCGCTCTTTCAGCTTGACGAAAAAGCAGCGCTTTTTCGTCAAGCTGCCTACGAACAGGGCCTGCGGCCCCGTTCGCCGCGCACGGCGCGGAGTTATTTTAAATGAAAAAGGGGTTCACCACCCCTTTTTCAAGCTTTTTCCCCAGACGCTTCTTTCACTTCCTTGCCTTTTTCGTCCGTCTGAGAGCGCCGTGCTTTCGCAAAAGCACGGCGCTCTTTTTTCTTTACAGCATTCTTGCGAACCAGGCCAGAAGAGCAAGCCCGCCCCATAGGGTAAGAGACAGAGCAAATACAACAGCCGCAATGGTCAGATACCGCTTTTTGTTCATGACCACGTAAGCGATGTATTCCCGCAAAAGAGCGTTGGGCAGATAATAGCCTGCCGTCCTGCCGCCCACACCGTCACAGGAAAAGCCGGCCCGTCCGGCGTACAGCCCCGCCCGCAGCAGATGGTAATCGCTTGTCGCATAGATACAGCAGTACGGCTTGCCCTCGCTGTGCGCCTCAGCCACGCGCTTGGAATATAAAAAATTTTCCTTCGTGTTCTTCGACTGTGTTTCCGCCAGCACAAGCTCCGCCGGATAACCTTTTTCCATTGCGTACTCCCGCATGGCTTCAGCCTCGGGACGCGGCTCATCCGCCCCCTGTCCTCCGGACATTATCAGACAAGGCTCACGCCCCGTTTTTCTTTTTTGCCGCGCCGCATACCGCAGCGCCGCATCTACGCGCCCGGCCAGCAGCGGAGGCACCTTGCCGTCTATCAGCCCGCTGCCCAATACAACGATATAATCCACTCTTTTACGCGGCGGGAACCACTTCCCCACATAGAACGCCGTCAGAAACACCAGGCTGTGCAAAGCGAAAAAGACCGCCGTCCCCAGAAGCGCCATCCACAGCGGATACAGCCAGGGAAACAATCCGCTTTTGCCCAAAACCCACGGAAGCGCCATAAGCGCAAGAATTGCCAGAGCAAGGATCAGCGTCAGCATATGCTTGAGGCTCGGCCGTTCCCGCTTGAGCATCTGCACCGTATTCCAGAGCAAAAGCCCCAGCAGGATATAAACGCCGAACAACAGCAAAAACGCAAACACAAGCGCCGCACAGACAAGGAACAGGAACGACGCGGCGCTGTCGGGATACGCCAATGCCGCCAGCAGCGCGCACACGCCCAGCGTCACAAGAAACATGTCGAACCAGAAGCCGGCTGCCATACCCGTGTGTTTTTTTCGTTTTACCGCCCAAAACAAAGCAAACGCTGCGGGCGGCAGCAGCGCTATCGTGAACAAATAATGCGTCATAGTCCTCTCCCCGCGCATTTTGACGACAGTGCGGCGCGCTCAAAAAAACGTCACCTGGCTGGATTTTGGCAAGTCTCCCAGCGCGCCGATGTCCGCCAACGTATCCATGATGGTATTGGAAACGATACCGTATTCCATATGCCCTTCGTTCTTGGCCGTAGCGCAAATGGCGTTGCACGCACTTTGCAGATCCTCGGCGGAAATATACTGTTGGCCTTCCAGAGTAGCCTTTTCCAGCGTGTTCGCCGCCGCGTCTCCCAGCCCCTTCAGCGCCATAAAAGGCAGGCGGATCTTACCGTCCTCCACCGTATAGGTCTTGGCGCGGCTTTTCCCGATGCGGATGGGCAGAAATTCGTAGCCGCGCTGCAGCATCTCGTTCACCATCTGAAGCGAAGCAAGGATGTCCTCGTCCTTGGCTTTCTTTTCTTCTTTCAGGCGGGCATTTACTTCTTTCAAATGCTGTTTCGCTACTTTTATACCGCCCACCGCGGCATCATAGTCGATATCGTCGCCGCGCACCGTGAAGTGTGTGGCGTAAAATTCCAGCGGATGATACACCTTGAACCACATCAGACGGATGGCCGCGATCAGATACGCCACGGCATGCGCCTTCGGGAACATGTACTTGATTTTCTTACAGCTGTCCAAATACCATTCAGGCACATCGTGGGCGCGCAGCATATCCTCCACGCCCTCCGGGAAACCGCCCTTCGCCACCTTGCCCTTTCGCGTCAGCTCCATGATGGTAAACGCCTGCTTCGGCTCCACACCCTTATGAAGCAGGTATGTCATGATACTGTCGCGGGTACCGATCACCTCGGAAATGGTACACACGCCGTCCTTGATCAGGTCCTGCGCGTTGCCGTTCCACACGTCGGTGCCGTGGGACAGGCCGGATATCTGAATCAGGTCGCCAAAGCTCTTGGGCTGTGCTTCGATGAGCATGTTGCGCACAAAATTCGTGCCGAGCTCCGGGATGCCGAAGGTTCCCGTCAGGCTGTCGATATCCTCCGGCTTCACACCCAGCGCCTCTGTGGAGACCAGCAGCGAGATGACCTTAGGGTCATTCATGGGCACCGAATCCATCTTGATACCGGTCATATCCTCCAGGTGCTTGTACATCGTGGGCACATCGTGCCCCAGCTCGTCCAGCTTGAGTATGGTATCGTGCAGGTATTTGAACTCGAAATGCGTAGTGATCATGCCCTTTTCCTTGTCGTCCGCCGGATGCTGGATGGGGCAGAAATCAAACACGTCATAATTGCTGGGCACAACGACCATGCCGCCCGGATGCTGGCCGGTGGTACGCTTGACGCCTACGCATCCCTGTACCAGCCGGTTCTCCTCCGCATGGTTTACGATGCGCCCGCGCTCCTCCAGGTACTTTTTCACATAGCCGTAGGCCGTTTTATCCTGCAGGCCGGAGATCGTGCCCGCCTTGAACACATGGTCGTGGCCGAACAGGTCCTCCGTATAGCGGTGAATCCGGCCCTGCACCTCGCCGGAAAAGTTCAGGTCGATATCCGGTTCCTTATCGCCGTCAAAGCCCAGGAAGGTCTCAAACGGGATGTCATGGCCGTCCACGATGAGCTTTTCGCCGCACTGGGGACAAACACGGTCCGGCAGGTCGAAGCCGTCCGCCACCGAGCCGTCGGTGTAAAACTCGCTCCATTTGCATTTGGGACACAGGTAGTGGGGCGGCAGGCTGTTCACCTCGGAGATGCCCGAAAAGTGCGCCACGGCCGAAGAACCGACGGAGCCGCGGGAGCCGACCAGATAACCGTACTCTTCGCTTTTCAGCACCAGCTTCTGGGCGATGACATACAGCACTGCGAAGCCGTGCTTGATGATGGAATCCAGCTCGCGCGTAAGACGCTTTTCCACAAGCTCAGGCAGCGGGTCGCCGTAGCGTTCCCGCGCGTTGCGCATGGTATCCTCCCGCAGGGATTCATCCGCGCCCTCGATGGTGGGCGTATACAGTCCTTTGGGGATGGCACGCACGTCGCCGTCCACCATATCCGCGATACGGTTTGGGTTCGTGATGACGATCTCCCGCGCCTTCTCCGGAGAAAGATAGCTGAACTGCTTGAGCATATCATCTGTGGTACGGAAGTACAGCGGAGCCTGATTATCGGCGTCCTTGAAGCCGTTGCCCGCCTGCAGCACCGCGCGGTAGATGGCGTCCTCCGGCTCCATAAAATGCACGTCGCCCGTGGCCACCACCATTTTGCCCAACGCTTCGCCCAGACGGATAACCGTCTTGTTGAATTCCTGAATCTGCTCGATGCTGTCCACCATGTGCTCCCGCAGCATGTATTCGTTGTTGCCCAGCGGCTGCACCTCAAGAAAATCGTAATAAGCGGCGATATTTTTCAGCTCATCAAAGCTTCGCCCCTCCACGATCGCCCTGTAAAGTTCTCCCGCTTCACAGGCAGAGCCGATGATAAGGCCCTCACGGTATTTGTTCAAAAGGCTGCGCGGCACACGCGGAACCTTGAAGAAATAATCCATATGCGCGGCCGAAATGATACGGTACAGATTTTTCAAACCCGCCGCATTGCGTACCAGAATGATGAGGTGAAAATTCTTCTTTGCCAGCTCACGCGTGCCGCCAAGACCTGTGTTCACATTCTCCAGCGCCGTTACGCCGCGCAGAGCAAGATCCTCGATCATCTTCACGTAGATCTGTGCCAGCGCCTTCGCGTCGTCACAGGCGCGGTGGTGCTGAAACGGCGGGATCTCAAGATATTTACCGATGGTATCCAGCTTGTAATTGCGCAGTCCAAGATAGAGTGCCTGCGCCAGCGGCAATGTGTCGATGTAGGTGTTGCCGAACGGCACGCCGTACCGCTCCGCACACGCCTTTAAGAAGCGAATGTCAAAGCCATGGGCATTGTGCGCGATGAGCACACGGCCGTCCACAAATTCCAGAAACGCCCGCAGCGCCTCCTCCTGCCCCGGTGCATCGGCCACCATTTCGTCGGTGATGTTGGTGATCTTCGTTATTTCCTCGGGAATATGGCAGCCCGGATTTACAAAACTGTTGTAGCTTTCGGTGATCTCGCCGTTCTCGACCACCACTGCGCCGATTTCCGTGATGGGGCAGTCGGCCGGTGAAAGGCCCGTAGTCTCCAAATCGAACACTACGAAGGACTGGCTCATGGCGCCCGTGGCCGCACCATACACAACGGGCACCATGTCATCCACAAAATAAGCTTCCACGCCGTAGATAAGCTTAAAATCCGGGTCTTTCTTTCGGATATCGTCCGTGGCCAGCATCGCTTCAGGGAAGCCCTGCACCACGCCGTGATCTGTGACAGCGACCGCGCGGTGACCCATGCGGTGGGCCGTTTTTACGATGGTTTTAGGGTCACAGAAACCATCCATGCTGCTCATTTTCGTATGCAGATGCAGCTCCACACGCTTTTCCGGCGCAGGGTCCACACGCTTTTTCCGCGCCACCTTCAGCACGTCATAAGGGTAAATGACATAATCGCGCTCGTATTTGTCATAGGCACAGTCGCCCTTGATGATAAGCGTGTCCCCGGGGCCAAGCTCCTCCCACTTATCGCAGTTTTCTCCCTCCTGCGGCCGTATTTTCAGATTGATGGAGCCTGTATAATCCGTGATGGAAATGGAATAGATCTTGCGCCAGTTCCCCTTGATCTCTGTAAAGAATACATCGCCCCAAACCGTAACTTTGCCGGCCTCTGCCCCAACATCGCGCAGCGCCGTCAGGCCCGTCGGCTGGAACATATGCCCATTCACCAGCTTGGCAGGCGCGTCCTCCAGGTCCAATCCCTGCACCTTTACGGCAGGCCCCTCGCTTTTGGCCTTGAACTGGCGGGCGGGCGGCGCCTTTTTCAAGATGTGTTCTTCCACGGCCTCGGCCGAAATAGCCGTGTCGCACACCAACGCCACCTGCGGCCGCACTCCGGTGCGCGCGGCGATCAGCTCCTCCAGTTTCACGGCAAATTCCATCTGCGTCAGCAGCAGCACACCATTCTGCACGCGCACGGTGATGTGCTCCCCCGCAATATCCACCTGAGCCCCCGACAAAAAGCCGTTAATGGGCAGGCCTGCGTCTTTCAATTCCTCTGCCAGCTCCAACACGGCACAGGACGTAAGGCAGGTATATGCAAACAGGCCCTGCACCTTGAGTGCAAAGCCCGGGAACTGCGGCTCTAAGGATGCGATCAGGCGTCCGCTGGTCTCAGCGGGCACCGGATTTGCCGTACGGTATACCACAGTGATGATTTTATTTTGCCTGTCCGCAACGACACGCTCCACGATGGCGCTGCCGTAGCTGTCCATAAACGCGGCGTCCGCCGTAAACTGCGGCCAGAGCTGCGTAAGCATGGGCTTCATTATTCCAACACCAACCGTTCGATCTCTTCACACAGCTCGTCCACGATATTACCGCGCAGCATACGCACCTGCCGTCCACGGACGAACAGCATGGCGCAGTCCTTACCTCCGGCAATGCCGATATCCGCGCCCCTGGCCTCGCCAGGGCCATTGACCACGCAGCCCATGACAGCCACCTTGATCGGCTTATTGCAGCCGCGCAGACGCTCCTCGACCTCCGAGGCGATTTGGGCTACGTTGATATTTGTACGCCCGCAGGTAGGACAGCTGACGACCTCGGGGCCGGGCACAAAATGTCCCGCGGCGCGCAGGATGTCAAAGCCTGCACGCACTTCTTTTTCCGGCTCGTCCGTCAACGACACGCGAATGGTGTCTCCAATCCCCTCCAGCAACAAAGCCCCTATACCCATAGCCGATTTAATAAGGCCCATACGGTATGTACCGGCCTCGGTAACGCCCACATGCAGAGGGTAATCGCACCGCAGGCTGAGCTGGCGGTATGCTTCCACCACCACGGGAACATTGGAGGATTTGATAGAGATGACAATATCGTTGAAATCGTGCCTTTCCAGCAGCGATACATGGTACATCGCGCTCTCCACCAGCGCTTCCGGCGTAACCTTTCCGTATTTTGCAAGAATCTCCTTTTCCAGGCTGCCGCCGTTTACGCCGATGCGGATGGGGATGCCCCTTGCGCGGCAGGCCGAAGCGACCTCGCCGACATGGGCATCGTCTCCGATGTTGCCCGGGTTGATGCGTATTTTGTCCACGCCCGCTTCGGCGCAAGCCAAAGCGACCTTGTAATCAAAATGAATATCCGCCACAACAGGCATTTTTACAGCATTCTTTAATGCCTCTACCACGGGCACGTCCGCAACGGACGGAACCGTGACCCGCACGATCTGGCAGCCTTCTGCTTCCAGCCGTTTGGCCTGGGCCACATTTCCCGCGATATCATGAATGGGCACATTGAGCATGCTCTGCACTGCGACAGGATTCCCACCGCCCACTGTAACGCCGCCTATACGGACGGCTCGTGTGTTCTTGCGCATTGTCTTCCCTCTTTTTATACGATCAGTTTGGTGATATCGTTGAATGTGGCGAAAATCATCAGCCCGATAAGCAGGATAAATCCCGCGGCGTTGATGGCGATCTCATATTTTTGGCTGATGGGTTTTCGGCGGATCGCCTCGATGATAAGGAATACCAGCCGTCCGCCGTCCAACGCAGGAATGGGCAGAAGGTTAAAAATGCCCAGATTGATGGTAATGAGCGCGAGCAGCATCAACAGTGAAGAAAGCCCCAGCGAAGACGCCTCACTGATGGCGGAAACAATGCCTACGGGACCGGACAAATTGTTGACCGCGATACGGCCCGTAATAAGATCCGTCAGGCTGAGCACGACCATACGCCCCAGCGAGAGCGTCCAGTTTCCCGCCTCTTTCAAAACGCTGCCCACCGTCTTTTTCTCGCCCAGCACTTTAAAATCAATGACAAGCTGGTTGACGCCGTTTTCTTCGTAGGTATCGAACACCACATTGTCCAGCTGCACGCGCTTTCCGTCACGCAATACGGTCAAGTCCGCCTGCCCCTGCTGGGTACGGGCGAACTCATAGATGATATCATTTGCGATAAAGCAGCGCCGTCCGTTTACCGCAACGATGGTGTCTCCCACCTGCAGGCCGGACTGCTGTGTGGACGAACCCTCGTAAAATTCCGCTACGGTGCGCGTGCTGATGAGCTGCTGCGAACACACCACGCAAACAAGGACCACAAAACCCAGAAGGAGGTTCATCACAGCGCCCGCCACGGTGACAAGGATTCGGTTTCCCACCGGGGCCTTTGTAAAGGAACCCGCCTCTTCGCTCTCCTCGTCCTCACCCTCCATACTGACAAAGCCGCCGATGGGAAACAGGCGCAAGCCGTATTTTGTTCCCCCGCGGGTGAAGCTGAACAGCGTAGGCCCCATGCCCAGCGCGAATTCGTTCACCTGGATGCCGCTGAACTTCGCAGTGAGGAAATGCCCCAGCTCATGAATGAAAATCACAATGCCGAATACGAATACCGACGCCAACACCGTAATGAGAAACGACCCCGCGCTGCTGAAAAATGATGCCATTCTGTGCCCTGCCTTTTATTTCATTTGTTCGGCCGCGCCGTGCGGACCGTATAACAGCCCGGCGCGCCGCCGCCCATTCTTTTAGGATACATGTGCTAAAACATATGCGCGCGCCGCCGCGTCGCATGCATACACGTCATCCAGAGTATACGGCCCGCCGAAGGCTTCGCTGTCCACAACGCCCTCCACCAGCTCACCGATTTTCAGGAATGGAATGCGTCCCTCCAGAAACAGACGCACCGCCTCTTCGTTTGCGCCGTTTGCAGCACACGGTGCAAGGCCGCCCTTGCCGATTGCTTTTTTACATGCCGCGAGGCAGCGGAAAGTAGCCTCATCCGCTGTGTCAAAAGTCAGCTCATGCAGCTTTGTGAAGTCCAGCTCCGGCGCAGGGCCGGGCACACGCTCCGGCCAGGTAAGCGCGTACTGGATGGGGATGCGCATATCCGGCACCCCCAACTGTGCCAAAATGGAGTTGTCACTGAACTGCACCATCGAATGGATAATACTCTGGCGCTGTACCACCACCTGTACCTGCTCTGCCGGCAGGCCGAACAGCCAGACAGCCTCGATCAGCTCCAACCCCTTGTTCATCAGCGTGGCGGAATCAATGGTGATCTTGCTTCCCATGCTCCAGTTGGGATGGCGCAGCGCATCGTCCTTTGTAACATTCTGCAGCTCCTGCCGCGTGCGGCCGAAAAACGGCCCGCCGGAGGCCGTCAACAGTATCTTTTGCAGGCTTTTGGCCGAGTATTCGTCCTGTAAGCATTGGAAAATGGCCGAATGCTCACTGTCCACAGGCAGAAGCTTGACGTTATTCTCCCGGACGGCATCCGTCACGAGGGAACCTCCGGTGACAAGGCTCTCCTTGTTGGCCAGCGCCACATCCCGCCCGCTTTTGATGGCGGACAGCGTCGCGGCAAGCCCGGCAATGCCCACCACCGCGTTGAGCACGATGTCCGAGCCGTCCATAGCTGCCAATTCTTCAAGACCTTCTTTGCCTCGCAGAAGGACCGGCGCGCCCGGCATGCCGTGCAGCTCCCGGGCGGCGCGGTCCGCCGCCGCGTCATCCACAACAGCAATGCAATGAGGATGAAACTCCTGTACCTGTCGCAGCAGCAGCTCCACATTGGAATGCGCCGCCAGCCCAAACACGCTGTATTCCTGCGCGCGGATAACATCCAGGCTCTGCGTACCGATAGAACCTGTGGAGCCAAGGACCGTGACCTTTTTTGTCATAATATCACGCCTCGTTATTTCGTAAAATAGTAAAATACCGCCGTCACGACCATTGCGACAAACGGCGCGATGAAAAGCACGCTGTCGAAGCGGTCCATAATGCCTCCGTGCCCGGGAAAGATGGTGCCGTAATCCTTGATGCCGCACTGGCGCTTGATCACAGAGGCAAACAGGTCGCCCACGATCCCCAGCAGAGAGCCGAACCCACCCAGCAGCACAACGACCACATAATACCGCCAGCCCAGCGTATCCAGAGGCACGCCGACAAGCTGCCCGTGCAGCGCTGTATAGCATGCCGTAACAACAACGCCCAGCAGCATGCTTCCCATCACGCCGCCCACGGCTCCCTCGATGGTCTTGTTGGGGCTGACGACCGGCGCCAGCTTATGCTTGCCGAACGCGCGTCCCGCAAAATATGCGGCGGAATCCCCGCCCCAGGCAAAGCCCAAAATCAGGAAAATAAAATACAGCGCATCGTAGCCGTATGTCTCGCGCGGCAGAAGCTGCTTGAGATAAATGAGGGAATAAAAGCAGAACATGATGATGCAGGAAAACAGCACCATGCCGCCCAGCTTTGCATAATTGATGGACTTTGAATTGCCGATGACACACAAAACGAGGTACAACGCAAAAATGTAGGACGCCGGAAGCATACAGATGCGAACCATATGGAAATCGCTGAACATCACCAGCAGCGTATACGGTACAAAGCCCCAATAAATATACGCAGCCTTTTCAAACCGGAACGCCTTGAACACCTCATGGATGGCGAGCAGGCAAATGGCCGCAATGACGACGTTGAACACGAAGGTGTCGAACAGCGCCATCACCGCGAACAGTACCACCAGGCCGACTGCGGAGGTAATCACTCTTGTTTTCATAGCCATGCCTCGCTTTGCTTTCAAATTCCGCCGAAGCGGCGGCTGCGGGTATTGTATTCTTCAATGGCCCGGTCCAGATCCGTCCGGGTAAAATCCGGCCATAACACGTCCATATCCACAAATTCCGCATAAGACGCCTGCCACAGCATAAAATTGGAGAGCCTGTGCTCTCCGCTGGGGCGCAGAATGAAATCCGGATCTTTCTGCCCGGCGGTATACATTACGCCCGATACCGTCTCAATGTCGATGTCCTCAGGCCGCAGCAACCCCTGCTGTACACGGCGTGCCAGGATCTGCATCCCCCGCACGATCTCCTGCCGGCCGCCATAGTTGACAGCCACGTTGAGCACCGTACCGGTGTTGCCGCGGGTTTTTTCCTCGATATCGTTCATCTGCGCCTGGTATTTGGCGGGCAGCGCCGTGCGGTCGCCCAAAAACACCACACGGTTGTTCTCCTTCTGGTAATCGTACGCCATAATAAGGTATTCGCCGAACAGCTTCATAATGCCGTTGACTTCCTCCATCGGACGCGACCAGTTCTCGGTGGAAAACGCATAAAACGTGACGCAGGCGACCTCCAGCTCGTTGCAGTAGCGGATGATATCCCGAAATACCTCTGCGCCCCTGGTGTGGCCCGCAGTGCGCGGCAGGCCGCGTTTTTTGGCCCAACGGCCGTTCCCGTCCATGATGATTCCGATGCTCAAGCCTTTTGCAAAGCCGGGTTCATGTGCCATAATGCTCTTGACTCCTTTGTAAAAATGAATGCCGCGCGGGCTGCCGCGCGGCACACATCCAGCCGTGGAAACGCCGCGTGCGCGGGCTCCGTCAGATTTCCATGATCTCTTTGTTTTTGGCCTCGCAGGTCTTATCGATCTCCTTGACAAATTTGTCGGTGATCTTCTGCATCTCATTTTCGAGGTTTTTCAAATCGTCCTCTGTCAACTCGCCCGCCTTTTTCTTCGCTTTGAATTTGTCCAGCGCGTCACGGCGGACATTGCGCACCGCGATTTTCGCTTCCTCACCCATGTGCATGGCTTCCTTGGTGAGCTGTTTGCGCCGTTCCTCCGTGGGAGCCGGGAAAACCAGACGCATCACGCGGCCGTCGTTGGTGGGATTGATACCAATATCAGAGGTAAGGATCGCCTTTTCAATGGCGTGCATCAAAGAAGCGTCCCAAGGGCTGATGGTGAGCACGCGCGCCTCTGCCACGGAAACCGCAGCCACCTGATTGATGGGCGTGGGCGTGCCATAATAATCCACCGTCACCTTATCGAGGATGGCGGGGTTCGCACGGCCCGCGCGGATCGTCGCATGCTCCTTTACAAGATGGTTGATGACGCCGGTCATTTTGTCTTCATAGGTCTTTGTCTCTGCGCTCATAATCGTCTCTCCTCTTTTCCTTATTGCTCGACCACGAGCGTGCCGATGGGCTCACCCGCTACTGCTTTTGCAATATTTTCGGGGTGCAGGATATCAAATACCAGAATGGGCAGCGAATTATCGCGGCACATCGTCGCAGCGGTGCTGTCCATCACGGCAAGCTGGTCCGCCAGCACACGGCTGAACGTAAGCGTGTCGTATTTTTTTGCATCTGCATATTTTTTGGGGTCCTTGTCGTAAACGCCGTCCACCATCGTCGCCTTGAAGATGATATCCGCGTTGATCTCCGCAGCGCGCAGCGCCGAAGCTGTGTCCGTGGAAAAGAACGGGTTGCCCGTTCCGCAGGCCAGAATGATGACCCTTCCTTTTTCCAGATGGCGGATGGCCCGGTTGCGGATATAAGGCTCGGCGATCTGCTGCATGGACAAAGCTGTCTGCACACGCACCTCTACGCCCAAATGCTCCAGGGCGTCAGCCACGGCCAGCGCATTCATGGCCGTTGCCAGCATACCGATCTGATCCGCACGGGTACGCTCCATCTCGCCGCTGGAGCGGCCGCGCCAAAAGTTGCCGCCGCCCACCACGATCGCGATCTCAGCACCCAAATCGTGGGCGTCTTTGATGCCTTTACAAATGGTCTGGATGGTATCCATGTCCAAGCCAAAGCCTTTGTCCCCGGACAGCGCCTCCCCGCTCAGTTTCAGCAACACGCGTTTGTATTTCACCGACATAGCAGCACCCCATCGAAGCAATTTCATTTTCTCATCTATTTTACATGATTTTACCTGTAAAGTAAAGCCGTCAAATATACTTTTGCGCAAGCGGCAGATCTGCAAGCTCGATGCGAAGCATCGTTTCGCGGGAATCGCCGCTGTATGGCAACGGCACACTGGAAAGCACATCTGTCTCCGCCCCAGGCAGACGTACCGGCAGCTCTACGATAAAACGCGCACCGCGCTCCGTCCGGTTTTCCGCATGAATTTCTCCCCCCTGCATCCGTGCAAACTGCTGCGCAATATACAGCCCCAGACCGGAGCCTCCCCGCTCCCCCTGCCCGCGCCAGAATTTTTCAAACAAGTGCGGCAGCGCCTGCTCGGGAATACCGCAGCCATCGTCCTCCACAACGATACGCGCATACAGCCCATCCCTCTCCAGCAGAACGAACACCGCGCCGCCCCCGGGTGTGTGCTTAAGCGCATTGGAAAGCAAGTTCAGCACGATCCTGTCCAGACGCTGCGTATCGCACAGCAGACCGCACGGACCTTTGGAGCGGTTTTCAAACCGCAGCGTAACGCCGCACGCCTGAGCGTAAGGTCGGGCGCCCTCCACTGTTTCCGCAAGCGCAGCGGCAAGGTCCGTGTACTCTTCCGTCTGAACGTTTTTTACGTCCGCGTATTGCGCATCCAGAATGTTTGCCGCCAGACGCAGCGTCTTATACAAGTTCTGCTCCGCATAATCCAGATACTTTTCCACTCCGTCCGCAATATCCTTGCCAGGCCGGCACAGCCTGCGCCGCAGCAGCTGCAGCGAGGACAGCACAACCGTCAGAGGTGTCTTGAATTCATGAGACAGCATGGCCGCCTGTTCCCATTCTGAAGCAGAAGTCCCGCTTATCCCGACCGTCTCTTTCTCCCGGAACAGCTCCGGCAGACGCAGTGCAAGACTTCGCGTCAGGCGCTCGGCTCCGGCCAGAGCCGCATCCTCCGGGATTCCCAATACGCTGCACAAAGCAGCGCCGTGTACCGCGCCGTCCTCCGCCGGAAGCGGAAACAGCCAATTTCCCGCCTTGCCGCCGTTCTGCGCACAAACGCAAACAGGCTTGCCGGCGCAATGCGCCAGGCAAGCCAATATCATATCATCTTCGTTTTCCGTCCGGGCCCGTGTGATTTGCCCCGGGAACGTCAATTCCTTCAGCAAAGTACCGAGCCGGACCACAAATCGGACTTCCTCTGCTCCCAGCAGCGTCCTCAACGCCTCCGCTGCAGCCAGCAGGACTGCTTCCGCGCACGTTTGCGGCGGAGCCGTCTGTTCAAAATATTGCAGCAACACCGCATTGACATCCATTCTCATGCGCCCGGCACGCCCCTCCTAGAGCAGATTGTGCAGCCGGATCCCCGCCGCCATCAGTGTAAGGAACCGGCCGTTGGACAAATGTAATGCATCTTCTTTATGTCCCAGCTTCAAGAGCGCATGCAGCGCTTCTGAATCCACCTCAAATATCTGCTGGATCACCTTTCGCAGCGCTTTTTCAACGCATTGCTCCGTAGTACCGTTCCGGGCCGCGATTTCCGCGTATACGTCCTTGCTCATCAGGCAGGTGCCCTGATGCGTAAGAAGAATCAGCAGTGCCTGTTCCAAATACAGAAATCCAACGGCGCTCGTCTGCACACCCAAGTCTATCACCGCTTTGGACACAATGTGCTCCAGTGTGCACTTCTTTTGGGAAGGGGCCTCGCCTGCAAGCGTACGGATGCGGCGCATCAGCAGCTCCAGCTGGTACGGCTTCAGCAGAAACCAATCTGCTCCCTGCGCCAACGCCGCCCGGGCAATATGTTCCTGCCCATACGCGCTGATCGCAATCACCTTCGGACGCTTCGGCGGCGGATTCTCCCGCAGCTCGTTGAGCAGATCCACACCGTCCATGTTGGGCATCACGATATCCAGGAGCAAAACGTCCGGCTGTTCCGTTTGGAGCTTGGCCAGCGCTTCAAGCCCATCACATGCTTGGCCGCAGCAGGCCATATCGGACTCCAGCTCCAATGCATCCTTCAGCAGGTCATTCTGGATCGGATCGTCCTCGGCGATCAGCACTCGGATCTTCGCGTTTTCATTCATACAGCCCACTCACTCTTCCGCGCCGCACGGCAAAAGGCCCGCGCGCCGGATGTCCTCCACAATCCCCCGCACGGCGCACGGCTCCACCGCATTTTCCCACAGGAAAACAAGAAGACGGCAAGTCCCCTCCTGCGTATCGCAGATTGCCCGGCAGGATTGCGTGTCCCGGCCTCCGGCCTGCAGCACCGTAACGGAAACCCCATAGCGAAGCGCACATCCCGGGTCTGTTGTAAGGGCATACTGCAAAATATGCGCGGACTGCAGCGGCCCTAAGTCTGTAAAATTGCGTGTATAGAGCACTTCCGTCGTTTTCATTGCCATTCCTCCACTTTTAAAACCAATATTTATGCAATATTGCTTTATAAGTGTAAAGGAGCAAAGGCACACCGTGCAAGCGAAAATTATCGACCATTTTCGACAAACGGTATTTTTTACAGTATATCACATTTTCCGGCGGCCGCAAAGGCGTTTGCAAAGAACGTCTGCGCGGATACAGTATATCTGCACAGACGTTTTGGGAAGACAGCACTCAATAGTTTTCGGCGCGCAGTTCAAAATAAGCTTGGGAATGCTTGCAGATAGGACACACCTGCGGTGCGGAGCTTCCACAATGGATATGGCCGCAATTGCGGCAAACCCAGATCATTTCCCCGCCCCGTTCGAACACAAGGCCTTCCTCAATATTCTGCACAAGGCGCAGATATCGCTCTTCATGCGTCTTTTCGATGTTTGCCACACCTTCGAACAGGAATGCAAGTTCATCAAAGCCTTCTTCCCGTGCTGTTTTGGCGAATTCCGCGTACATGTCGCTCCATTCATAATGTTCGCCCGTAGCTGCGTCTCTGAGATTTTCCAGCGTGTCCGCGATGCCGCCGTTGAGCGCCTTGAACCAAAGCTTTGCGTGCTCCCGTTCATTACCGGCCGTTTCCTCAAAAATCGCTCCGATTTGTCCGTAGCCTTCGCTCTTGGCTTTCGAGGCATAATAGGTATACTTATTTGTAGCCTGAGACTCCCCGGAAAAAGCCGTGATCAAATTGGCCTCTGTTTTCGATCCTCTGAGTTCCACTGCAGCGTCCTCCCACATGATAATTTTTTCAAAAAGCTCTTGACATTTTCTTTTGAATGTCTTATCCTATTATAGGTGACAGCACGGTGCTTCATTCACCGCCTGTCAAAAATAAGCGTGGGCCCGTAGCGCAGCTGGGAGCGCGTACGGTTCGCATCCGTAAGGTCGAGGGTTCGATCCCCTTCGGGTCCACCACAACGAATAAATCCGAACCTTGTGCCGGTTGGCGATGGGTTCGGATTTATTGTTTTCTATGATATATTATAATTTTTAAGACAACATAGATTAGATTGTTTTATAACGGGTGCGAGGGATGAAAGCTTTTTACATGTTTTCATCCCTCAATTCGATTATCTACATTTCATTAATCTTTGCGGTCTACATATAGAAGGAATACTCTCTTTGTAATTAGTAAAAGCAACATAATGATGATTAAAGAAATAGTTATAACTCCACTGGATATAATTTGCAAACATATTACAGACTTTACCTGTGTAAGAACAATTGATAGGACAGCCGCAATTAAAGACAAGATAGTCGACGAAACGATTGACACAAAAGTTTCTTCGGCAACCTGTTTTTCTGTTTTGTTTTGGCTATCAATTTTGCTTATCATAATAGCAGCAAATCCAAATAGTACCGTAAAAACAATGGAAAAAACAGTGGTTAGCAGTTCAGCCAAATTATTATTGATGGTAAAATTCAATTTGTAGACAAAAATAAATGAAACCACCATCGGACAGACAAGAAAGCAAATACAATCCCATGGAGAAATTCTTTTCTTTTTATCGTTTCTAAAAACACGTATTTGCTCTATCAGAAGTGACCAGAGCCTGACTTTTCTATTACAGAACAGCATTATACAAAGAAGGATAAAAGCAGCTAAAATCCAGATATATTTACTCTGCATCTCCATTCTCCTCAGCGACAATACTATCATAATATTCGTCTGATAGTTGAGCTAATGATCCTATAAAATCATGGGACGCTTTAAATTTCTCATGCAATCGGACTGTAATATCGTGATTTCCCATAATCGAATCAAACTCGTTCCAGCGAACTTTTTGGCACCGTTTTCCTATACGGATGGAAATCTCTGCATCGTTGTAAACTTCAGAATTAGGACATTCTTGTTTTATTCTTGCAAAAGCAACATCCTGATTGATTTTTCCGATCTTCAACTCCTGCAAAATTTGCTTAATTTTTCTATTTTCTTGAGACGCAAGATTTAGTCCCAATTCCTGTATCACTTCAGGGCGTTTCTTTTTATATATATTCTCTGCAGCATCAGATGATTCTATATTGCGGACATACCGCAACTGGATCTTGGTGGGAATAACACTAGTATCATTTGGCGAGATTAAGGGCAGATACAATTCCATGTCCAATTTCACACCTTTTTCCCGCAGCATATCATTGGCAACTTCCAAAAACACGCTTTTGCATCCAGAACCACTTTGTCGATGAAAAATAGCGATTGCCGAATTTTCATTCTGATACATGAAAACGTTATGTTCATAAAGCGCTGCACTATCTGAACCAAAGTCATATTTTTTGCCCGTATTTGTTTTGATAATTCGAAATGGCTTTCCTTGTTTTCCTGCATAAGGGACGATTCTCCATTTGCTCACGCCATTTCCGCTTTCACGGGGATAAATGTGCTCTTCTGGCAGTAAAATTGCTCTTTCTGTGATTATTCCAATGGCCAAAGAAGATGTGAACTTGCTAAAATCATCAATGAAGTTATGAAAAGTATATTCAGGCGGAATTCCTGCTTTGATTTTATCTTTCAGTTCTTCTTTAAGGGGATTATTTCTTTGCATATAACTAAACGTACACCTATATGCGGTCAGAGTTTCAACTTTTGCCATCTCTCCACCTCATTCCACCCGTGCCTGTCCGTTCATCAGCATGGGCAGGAGCCAGTCACGGAGTTTTGTTAGTTCACGGATTTCTTCTTCACATTTTTCTATTTTTGACTCAATCGGTTTTACTCGTTTCTCGAAACACTTCAATATTTCATCAGGAGGAATAACAACACTCATATCAAAGAGTGTGTCCTTTGTAATTGACCCAAAGGTTGTCCCGTTTCCATCCATCACTTTAAATATTTGCTGAAAACCAGCTAATGTATAGAACAAATGCATTTGAGAACCCAATTTACTATTCAGAGCAGCCAAACCTCGTCCAATGCAGCAATATTCCATAGCAAAATTCAAATCCCCAACTGGGGCACGAACACTCAAAAGAATATCACCCTTTTGTGCAAAACGAGTAGGGGCAGTTGTATACATCCTGGGAGTTGGAAAACGTAAACCAAAATCCGTACGACCTTGATAAAAAATCAAACCATCACCATCATCATTGTACGATTCACCCGCCGGAGATTGTCCCATAGTAATATTAGCGATGTCACATAGTTTTCCAGGTTCCCACCCCTTTGGAATTTCCCGCTTGAGCTGGTCATTCCACTCCATAGCGCCGTCGGAGGTGCGGTAAGGCTTGCCGTTCTCATCAGGGAAATCAAACTGCACAAACCAGTAATCATAGAGGGTCTTTGCCATAGATTCCAACTCGGAGCAGATTTTAGAATTTAATTCTATTTTATCATCTACTACAGATAAAATATCGGCTATTTTTTCTTGCTCAGGTAAACTATTTTCGGGAAATGGAAAGTTTTTTATATCATCCGCATTCAAGTTTTTTCGAACACCAGCAGATAATGTTCTTAAATTTTCATAATTGTTTTTTAGCCAATAATATAAAAAACGATAATCAGCAAGTGCATCATTAACTTTTATGTTACAGCAAGCTTGATTGGTCGCAGTTTCAATCATGAGGATTGAAGCGTTTCCTCTTGTTTTGCCTTCTCCATACATCGCAACAGATACGGTACGAGGAGACCAAAGGCGAATATTAGTATCTTCTAATGCAAAATTAGAAATATATTCTGTAGAATCGAAAATTTTATATTGACCAAGTTGCTCTGTTTTTATCCATGGAATATCTGGAGAATTCCAATATAATTCATTGCTTCTTAGAGGGGTGATACCACTGCCTATTTCAAGTGATATGTCCTTTATCGTCTTATTCATACTTCACCCGTCCCAACTGCTGCTTAATCTCATCCTCCAGCCGACGGCTCTCTGCGAACAGCTCGTCCAGTCGAGTGGCGAATGCGTTCATCTTCTCGGCAAACTCATTAGGAGTCAGCTCCACATACTCAATTTTGACCTCAAAATACTGACCGGCAGAGAAGGACAGTTTCTTTTCCTCAATATCTTTATAACTGACTGCCACGCAGAAATCGTCTTCTGCCTTACCGGCGTTGAAGGTATCAATAATACGGTCGATTTCATCCTTGCTGAGTACTGTCCGCTGGTTTTTGCCGTCAACTTTCTCTTTTGTCCCCAGCTTGGAGGCGTCCATTAAAATAACTTTTCCGTCTTTGTTATCCTTATCCAGAAAAAGGACGGAAACGTTGGTGCCGGTGGTTGCAAAGATGTTGGAGGGCATGGAGACCACGCCGCGGAGCATCCGGTTTTTGACGATATGTTCCCGAATCTTCTTTGGGATACCCGAACCTGCGGTCAAAAAGCCCGTTGGAACAACGATAGCGGCCTTCCCGTGCTCTTTCATGGAATAAATAATGTGCTGAATAAACATCAGGTAGACAGCCATTTTGTCCTTGTCTTTGTTGGGAATATTGGGCACTCCGGCAAAAAAGCGTTCCTTGTGCTTTTCGCCTGCCAGCGTATCCCGATTGTCGCTGAAATCCATATTAAACGGCGGATTGCTGACGATATAATCAAACTTAGCTAAACCGTTTTTCTGCACGTTCAAATGGCGGGGCGTCATCAGAGTATCGTCATGAACAACATTCCCCAACGAGTGGACAAGATTATTGAGGATCAGGTTCAGGCGCAGAAATTCATTGGATTTGGCGGAGATATCTTGTGTATAAATGGTGCAGTTTTCCTCGCCGATCTGGTGTGCCAACGCCAGCACCAGCGTACCAGAACCCGCAGCTGGGTCATAAACCGTCACATTGCTGACGTCCCCCTGTACCATGATCCGGGCGATAATAGCCGCAATGGTGTGCGGGGTGTAGTACTCTGCATATTTGCCGAAATCCTTGTTATAGTCTTTAATTAGATACTCAAAAATCTGGGCAAAAAAGTCATATTTTTGCTCGAACACCTCGGCAAAGCTGAACTCCACCAGCTTATTGATGATGGCTCGGCAGAACAACGGCTTTTTGGCACTTTCAATGACATATTGGGAGATCGGCTCAAACAAGCGGATCTTCTCCTCACCGCCGGTCTGGACAGAAAAAATATCCAGATTAAAATTTGCGATATCCACCAAGGTATCATCAAACAGTTCGTGAAAAGGATAAGGCGAACCGTCCTGCTTGCGCATGGTGTCATCATTCTGATGATTGAACAGATAGGAGATGTAGTGCGTCTTTTTCAGCTTGGCCGTATCTCCGCCCAGCATCATGAGCAGCATTTCATACTGGTCATCCGACATAGCAGACAAAGCCTCTTCTATATGATCTGCTTTTGCCAAAGAGGAGTCTGCTTTTTTAGCTTCATAGAGAAATTTATCGCTGAGATATTTATACAAAAACACCTGCGTGATGATTTTATATTCTCCCGGAGAACCGCCCAAACCGAAGTTGGCGCAGATGGTTTTCAGGTCGTCAATCATCCGTTTGGTGCGGATAGTAATAGATTCAATCTGCATTATGCTGTCCATGTCCTTTCTGCGAAGTACTCACCAGAAATACAGGTGTCAATAAACTTGACCTGTTCCACGCTGGGCTGTACTCCGTTGCTGCGGCATGATTGAATGATCGTCGGCATAATTTCGTGGGTGAAATATGCATGATTATCCATTATGCGCTGATTTTTCAAAATTTTCTGATCAACTGCCGTTTTTACTCCCATGAGAATATCAAAAATCACGGGGTCACTGCCAATAGGCGGTGGACTGGTTTTCAGGCGTTTATGCGTCCTCATATACTTGGGATCGCCATTATATTTGGCGCAAAGCATCTGATCCCGCAGATTTTGCTGTGCAGCAGCCTTGCGGATACGCTCTAAATCCTGAATGTTTCGTTTCATTTCTTCGGCGGTCAATTCTTCTATATTTTTCCTTTTGAAAATCCGTTTGAGCTCTTCCAGCAGGGAGATATACTCCGGGTCTTTGGTGTCCAAGTTGCGTTCCAGTTCTTGTCGGGTCTTTTCAAGGATGTCCTGAAATTGGTCTGCAATCACCATTTCACTCTCTGAAACTTTGCGGAAATGGAATTCTATCTGATCCAGAGCCAGATTTAACAGGCTGGATACGTCCTCACTGTCCTGCATTTTTTGCTTAAGATTGACCAGTGCGATTCGATTGTTGACTTCCGTATATAAGGCATGGAGATTCTCTACAGAGAATTTTTGATCCAATGCCTCATAACCGAACAGCTTGATAATATTGAACAATTCTCTGTAAGTATCCAGCGCGTGGCGCAACTCTAACAATTCCTGTTTATCATCCAGTGCAGAGATTTGTTGAGAAAACAGCTCTGCATTGTCTGTGGAATACATAAACAGCTTGTCCTGAATAGCCCGTAAGTCGTGCTCAATTTCTTCCTGAGATTTGAAAATATTCCGGTACCGCTCAAATTCATCTCCCAGTTCGAACTGCAATTCCTCAAAATACGCTTTATTGGTCTTATCAAATTCAGCGCGGATATCCGCAAAGTCCACCACATAGCCATAACGGAAGGATTTATAGGGACGGTTTACCCGAGTGAGCGTCTGTAACAGATTATGCTGTTTGATCACTCGTCCCAGATACTGCTTTTTCAGGCGGGGTGCGTCAAAGCCGGTAAGGAGCATATTATAGACGACCAGCAAATCAATCTTGCCTTTTTTGAAATCGTCTTGATATCCCCTACGGGTTTCCTTATCGTCCACATCATGTAAAATCAAAACATGGCTGACGTCGGTATAATTCTTGAGTTCTTGCTCTACCATTCGAGCTTGATCGGATGAATCACAGACAATCATTCCGCCAATGGAGGAATCCCCCAAGGCGATGCGGCTGTGCTTAAAATCGTCCACAATATACTCTACCAGAGCCGACACATATTTCGGGTGAGCATAGACATCCTTTTTCTTAAAAGAACCTTTTTGGGTTTCCAGTTCGTCCAAAACAGATTGGATTTTTGTCCTGTATTCTGTTTTGATACCCTCACGAATGAGTTTTAAGGTATACCCATCGGCAATGGAACGATTGTAGTAGTATTTGTGGATGTATTCACCAAATACATCCTTGGTGTTGTATCCTTCTCCAATCAGAGGGGTACCGGTCAGGGCGATCATGACCGCTTCCCGGTCAGAAGACATTAAATTCGCAAGGAAAGAACCTTTTGGGTTATAACTGCGATGAGCTTCGTCGAGAAAATAAATGCGTTGTACATTCACATCGTAATCTGCTCTGCGCACAATCGACTCGGTCGAAAATTTTTGAATGTTTACCACCGTAATGGTATCTTCTCCGGTATTGTTTGCTGTACCAATGGTACGAATATTTTCGATAAAGTCGTCTTTTGAGTTGACTTTTTCTGCATGCAGGCCGCGAGCCGAAAATTCTTCACTTGCCTGTGTCAGCAAATCCAGACGATCCACAATAAAATAGAACTTGGCAATCTTTCCTTGACGTTGATAATAGTCTCTCAGATAGCGTACATTGTGGTACGCTAAAGCAGTTTTTCCGCTGCCCTGAGTGTGCCAGATGATACCATGCTTTATCCCGGAATCCAGTTTCTGTTCGATAGCCAGTGTCGCAAAAAACTGAGGGTATCGCATCACATGTTTTTGAAGAGATTTAATTCCATTTTTGTCGGTGCGCTCTACATAAGCAAATCCATATTTGAGCAGCTTCAAAAATCTTTTATGCGAAAACAACGATGTCAAAATCCGATTGGTTGGTGTGACCTCATTTAGATTCGTCACATATTCATTTGTCCCTTTAATCGAAACCAGATTGTTATCCTTTAAAATAGCTTCCTCTTTTTGTGTATCGATCGGTTTGATTGTAGTATGAATCTGAGTATCCTCTTCACGGAAACGATTGAAAAACAGCTTTTCGTAACTGCCGGTGGCATAAAAAGCACCTTCAATTGGTTCAACTTCTGAATCGTCATATTCCATATTATTGGAGAACACCATCAGTTGCGTAATATTTACAAATTTACGGAACAGTTTCTTCGAAAAACGGGAGTTAATGCGTGTATGTTCTGCAATAATGCCATCGCGATTGTTCGGCTTTTTTACTTCGATGAATGCCAACGGCATGCCGTTAATCAGCAAAGTAATATCAGGTCGAAATTCGTCATCGCCATTGCGATATGTTAACTCTGTGACCACATGATATGTATTATGGGTTTCGTCTTCCAAATCAATCAAACGTAATCCGTCTATGCCATTCAGCAAAGCTTTGTAAAAAGCTCGACCCAAATCATCGTTAGAGAGTTTAATGGTGAGTTCTTCTAAAAGGCGGTCAATATCTCGCTCCGACAAAGATTCTCCGTTGATTCGGTTTACTCCCTCGCGAAATATGGATTTAAAAATATTTGTTTCAGGACAAATACCGCCCTTGTATTGCTTCAAAGAAAGATAGCTATAGTCAAGGCGGGTTAAATGGATAAGTGCCGGTATTTTTACCCGAGAGTTTTCATTATGAATCATGTTCCGGACCTCCTTCTTCTGTAATGAACTCCATCACGTCGCCAATATTGCAATCCAATGCTTTGCAGATTTTTTCCATACTGTCCATAGAAATCGATTCGCCTTTGCTTAGACGCGCCAAAACATTGGTGCTAATTTTTGCACGGCGCATCATATCGGTTTTACTCAATCTGAGATCAATGAGTTTTTTCCAAAGGAGATTGTAACTGATAGCCATTGTCTACCTCCTGAATTTTCTATTCTTAGTATAATACAATCTCATTGAAAAGACAAATAAATTTCATGAAATCGTGATCTCAAAAACGTTTGGAGTTTATTGGCTATCCAACTGGCTATCCAACTTTTCGAATTCTGAGATATATAGAAAGAACAGGCTATCCATGTGGATAGCCTGTTCTTTTACTCACCACAGATTTCCTGAATAATAGGTTCTTGCCCGATCATCCAGCTGATAAATTGCGTCGTAGATAGCGCACCGTTCTGAATCTGCTTTTTATGTTCCACGGCTTCTTTTCGGAACTGCCGGAGAGCGGTTTTCGCCCTTTGGATCTGTTCCTGTGAGGCATGATTCTTTTCCAGCTTCTTGATGCGGTTGTACCAAAACATATACTCTCGCTTGTAGGCCTGCTCGTGCTCTCCCTCTTTGGATTTGCTGTCGAAACTCTTTTTTGCCGCCTTTTTACTGGCCTTGCGGCACCATTCACTGCACAGGTTGCTGCGGGCATCCGGAGCGAAAAATACCCTCCCGCATTGGCTGCAGGTGCGCATGACCATGCCGGCATCCAGTATTCTCTGACGGTAATAGATGAGAGCCGGTCGCAGGGAACCACTCACTACCGCACATTCAAAGGGAACTTCTCCATGGGGATACCATAACTCCAGCTTGGTGTCTTCCCGATGATTCCATACAGGTACAACCGGCTTTTCTCGTTTCCAATTTGCCATCTCCGGCGAGTATTCCCCAAAGGGCAGGATCAGCAGCTGCGCATAATCCCGCAGGGCAGTTTCTGCTTTGTATTTATCCCTTCCTCGGCAGCAGCGCAGGTACATCTCCCAAATCTGAATGGCCACATACAGAGCAGCGGAATTTCCCACTGTTAGCAGGGAAAGAAGTTCAGCCGCTTTCTGCTCTTGTGTTTCTCGTTCTGCCTTTCGCGCCAGTAATGCCCCACAAAGGGCCCACACAGCCTCCGTCCAGCCATCGGCGGAGGTTTTTCCGAACTCGCACCAAAACGCTCCCAAAGGGCGAGTTTGGGCCAGATACAGGGGCTTATCCAAACCACGCAAAGCAGCTTCTACCTCGTATTCTGTTCCCAGCCAAAGTTGTTCCTTCAACTGTTTAGTATTGACTCTTAACGCTAAAACCACCCGCTGTGTCAAAGGTTCTTTATGTTCAAAGTGATATTCTTCCATGCATTCACCTCTTTTTATGAGAATTATAATTTTACAAGTTATGATTTCTTATATCATACCGCAAAAGCCTTGAAATGGCAAGTTTTCCGTGTTAGACTGTGTGGCATACAATCTTTCCTGCTTGGAGGGGGACTACAGGGGGTGGCAAGCTAATGCTTCCCACCCCAAACTTCCTACTTGGCTGGGAAAGAAAAAGAGAGCTACAGAAAAGGAGGGGTATCAGCCAATCAAGTCGTTTTAGAAAACAAGACAGAACCAATACCGCAGTCAGCGGTTGAAAGTCTTGCCCGCACATTGCTTCCCCAGATGCAGGCATTTTTTGAGAGTGAGCAGGGGAAACAGGCACTGAAGGAATGGCATGAAGAAAGGGAGCGGCACAGTTGAAAGCTTCCGTCTGGCTGGGAGAGTTTTTCTTTCCCATCTGGTACTTTTTTGGATAGATTTGAGGCCGGAATTTGTACAGGTTGGTGATAGCTTTCCGGCAACAGTTGTGGTAGTGTGTGGTGCTGGGTAAACGGTTTTCCCAGCCGGTGACTGGTTTTGCAAGCATAGCGTTTGGATATCCACCAAACGCACCTTGGGAGAACCCAAACCCCTTAAAACAGGCAAACGGAGGTGATGTGGATGAAGGCGGTGATTTATGCCAGATACAGCAGTGACAATCAGCGGGAAGAAAGCATTGAGGGGCAGTTGCGAGAATGCAAGGAGTATGCGGAGAAAAACGGGATCATGATTCTACGCAGCTACATTGACCGGGCACTTTCCGCCAAGACAGACAACCGCCCGGAATTTCAGAACATGGTGCAGGACAGCGCAAAAGGGCTGTTCGATACTGTGCTGGTTTGGAAACTAGATCGTTTTGCCCGCAACCGTTACGACAGCGCCCACTACAAGGCGGTACTCCGGCGAAACGGCGTCAAGGTGGTATCCGCCACGGAAAATATCTCTGATGGGCCGGAGGGCATTATTCTGGAATCCATGTTGGAAGGGATGGCGGAATATTATTCAGCGGAACTGGCGCAGAAAATTAACCGGGGGCTTACCGAGAATGCGCTAAAGGGGAAAAACAACGGCGGCGGGATTCCGCTTGGTTATCAGCTGACCGAGAACCAGCATCTCAGAATTGATCCATTGACCGCCCCGGTTGTGCGGGAGATTTACCAGAGGTATGCAGAGGGAGAAACGGTTCGCAGCATTATCACTTCTCTGAATGAACGGCATATCCTGACGCAAAAACAGAAGCCATTTCGTCCCAACAGCCTTCACAGCGTGTTGTGTAACCGGAAATACATCGGGGAATATCGGTACAAAGACATCGTGATCCCAGACGGTGTGCCGAGTATTATCCCCAAGGATTTGTTCGAAAGGGTGCAGATGAGGGTAGAAAAGAACAAGCGGACTCCGGCAAGGACAAAAGCCGAAGAAGAATATCTGCTGACCACCAAGCTGCTTTGCGGTCACTGTGGGCGTATGATGATTGGCGAGTGCGGTAAATCCCATACGGGTGTTATCCATCGCTATTACAAATGTGGGGGTGCCAAACGAAAGCTGGGCTGCCACAAGAAGGCGGTGAAGAAAGACTGGATCGAACGCATCGCTGTGCAGTACACCATACGGCGGGTCTTTCAGGATGAACTGATCGCCCAAATTGCGGACAAGCTGGTGGAACTGCAGAACACAGAAGACAATACTCTCCCTCTGCTGCGCAAACAGCTTGCAGATACCAACCGTGGAATTGAAAATATACTCAATGCCATTCAGCAGGGCATCCTAACCAGTAGTACCAAAGAACGTTTGGAGGAACTGGAAAAGCTGCGGGAAGAATTAAAGACCAATATTTTACAGGCAGAACTGGAAAGACCAAAATATAGCCGGGAGGACATTGTCGAGTGGATCAGCCGGTTTAAATATGGCGACCCAAACAACACGGAATATCAGAGACAGATCATTGATATTTTCCTTAACAGCATCTATGTATTTGACGATAAACTGGTTTTCACGTATAATTACAAAAACGGTACGCAGACAGTGACGATAGAGGATATTTTTGCAGCTTTCGGTTCGGATTTGAAGTCCTGCACTCCACCATAATAAATATCCCCCGGCGAAGCCGGGGGGGATTTCAGATGCGTGCAAAGCCCTATGATACAGGCAGCGCCTCAAGGCGCATAACGGTCTGACACTTGCATAGGATTGTTACTTGTTACCCGCAAGCGGGTCCATGTATTCCTTTAACGTCATCTGATCTGTAAGTTGATCTTCTTTCAACTGATTTTGAATGTATTGCGCGATCTTTTTCGTATTCTTTCCTGCGGTGTCCACGTAGTACCCTCTGCACCAGAATGATCGATTCCCATATTTGTACTTCAGATTCCCGTGTCGTTGAAAAATCATCAAACTGCTTTTCCCTTTGAGAAATCCTATGTATCCCGCCACACTCATTTTCGGTGGGATTTCTACCAGCATGTGGATGTGATCCGGGCACACTTCTGCTTCTACTATTTTTACTCCTTTCCATTCACTGAGCTGTCTCAAAATCCCTCCTATCTCTTTTCGATTTTCTCCGTAGAACAGTTTGCGCCGATATTTCGGCGCAAACACAATGTGGTATTTGCAATTCCATTTAGGTCAGTTTACAAGGAACTACACGCAGACCGTGAAACGGGCTGCTGACAACAAACGGCGGTATGCTCCCGTGAGTGAACCGCTCCCCGTCAAGAGGACAGCAAAAAAATATAAAGTTTTTCCGGCCGGTAGCCTGTAGGTTGCTGGCCGCTTTTTATGCAGCCAGAGATAGCCGGTGTTTTTCCAGCGGTGTCAAGACACCTAAATTGCGTTGAATCTGTCTGGTGTTGTAATAACGGATATAGTTCTCAATCATCGGGACGGGTTCTTGCTTGCTGGTGAACCGCCTGCCATAGTAACGCTCGCGCTTCAAGATGCCCCAAAATCCCTCCATCGGGCCATTGTCAATACAGTGGGCCACACGGGACATACTCTGCGTCATTCCGGCTTGTTGAAGTTTATGGTGGAATGCCCTGCTGGTGTACTGAAAGCCCCTGTCACTATGGAATAAGGGATGGGCATCCGGGGATGGCCTTAACAGCCTGATGGAAGGTCTTATAAACGAGTGGATTATCGTTCCGTTCGCTGAGAACATAGGACACGATACGCCGGTCACAGAAATCCAGGATGGCACTCAGATAGAGCTTATGTACCTCAACGCCCTCATACCATTTGAACTCCGTCACATCGGTCAGACATTTCTCATTCGGTTTCTCTGCATGGAATTGGCGGTTCAGGAGGTTGTCGGCGAGATACTGTGGATTCTTAACCTGTCTGGTACAGCCGTGGTTATTGTATTTCACAGTAGACCGAATATCTCTGGCCCGGCAGATACGAAGCACTCTTTTGTCATTGACGTGGATGCCATAGTCATGGCGCAGGTCGTCATTGAGCCTCCGGCAGCCTTTATCCGGGCTTTCCTCGTGGATTTTTTAGGTTTTGTCAGCCAGGCGCTCATTCTCCGCAGCCCGATGGTTCAGTTTCCCGGAAGCCCATTTGTAGTAGGCAGAACGAGCCACATGGAGCAGTTCGCAGGCTGCTTCAATTGGAAATCCCTGGTTTTCATGACATTCTCGAATGGCTATATAAATATGGCGCTGTCTTACTTCTGAGAGGCATCCCTCCTCTCTACCTCGTCCAATTTTTTTAACAGGGCATTCTCCATTTCTGCCAGATACAGCTTGTGCTTTAACTGCTCAATTTCAATCTGTGCCTGCTCCAGTTCAGTACGTGGAGTCTGGTCTTTCTTGCAAAGACCACCCTTTCCGTAAAAATACACTTTGCTCGGACCATCTTCAAAAAAGCCGCGGAAATTACCATCAAAAAAGAGGTCGCTGACGCTGCTATCAGGCAAAACAGAATTCCTTTCCAGCCCCTGAGTATTGTAGTATGTAAGCTTCCAATTTCTACCCCAATAAGGAACTCACTCACAAACAGCATTTCCTACATATAGCTATGATTTTTCCATTTCTTATCAGTCTTTTTGCACTTACACCAAATAATATGTACGCTTTTATAAATAAAATAAATCAGAAT
>OKSH01000446.1_pt1 | contig 44033 bp, 41 predicted proteins | sample 1601231 | NCBI WGS metagenome assembly OKSH01 (sample SAMEA3541596, study PRJEB24748) | human gut metagenome | biome: human gut; feature: human-associated habitat; material: faeces | place: China | collected 2012
CAGGCCGCCGTGTCCCGCGAGACGAAAGTGATGCTCGGGACGTTCGTGGACGTTTCGGTGGCGGGCGTTTCCTCTATGCAGGCGTCGGACGCGCTGGGTCTGGCCTTTGCGGAGGCGTCGCGTCTGGAGCGGGTGTTCAGCCGGCACGACGGCGGCACGCCGGTGAGCGAGCTGAACCGTGCGGGCCGTCTGCGGGCCGCGCCCGCCGAATTGGTACGGGTGGTGAACCGGTCGCTGTTTTACGGCGCACTGACGGGCGGGAGTTTCGATGTGACGGTGCAGCCGGTGATCGATCTCTTCCGGGCACACCGCAATCCCTCCGGCGAGCTGACGCTGGACGATTCGGAGCTTCGGGCGGCCCGCGCGCTGGTGGGCCGCCGGGGACTTCAGGTTTCGGGAGCGGATCTGTCCTTTGCTCGTTCGGGTATGGGCATCACGCTGGACGGCATCGCCAAGGGGTACATTGCGGACCGGGTTTCCGCCGTGCTGACGTCCGCCGGGGTGAAGAACCATCTCGTGAATGCGGGCGGGGACATCATGGCCTCGGGGCATAAGTCGCCGGGTGTGCCGTGGCGGGTTGCGGTGCAGTCACCCACGGGGCCGGCCTATGCGGGCGAGCTTTCGCTTTCCGGCAAGGCTATTGCGACGTCCGGCAGTTACGAAATCTATTATGATGCCTCGCGCAGGCATCACCATCTGATCAACCCGGCCTCCGGCTTCAGCCCCTCCGTGGGAAGCGTCTCGGTCGTCGCAGGCACGGCGATGGAGGCGGACACCCTCGCGACCGCGCTGTCCATCCTCCCTCCCTCCGACGCCCTGAAGCTCGTGCAGGGCCTCCCCGGTCGTGAGTGTTGCATTCTCTCGCCAGACGGTTGCATATATACCTCACCAGGATGGGCCTCCTTCGCCTAGGCACTACCGCCGAACCTTTATTGGCAGGCCATAGCGATGAGAGCTTTTCCTGTGCATGTTTTTTGCAATTTACCCATCAGGTTACTTGTTGGGAAAAGATAGCCATACACCCCCAATTAAGCTGGCGTGTTCCTCCGGGGACACGGTGGCCAGACAAGTTAGCACTACGTCGCTGTTGGCACCGGAGCGCCGGGCTCGGTGAACGGCCTATTTGGGGGAGATAGATTGTTATGCTTCTCGAGTTACTCCGGTTGTTGGTGAAGTCCGCCCGGTAAACCGTGTCTTCGGTATCTTATCAGAACAAAACAATTTCCATTTCAAAAGGAAGAGCCAGAAGAACTCCCCCGCCAATCGTCTCAGAACTCAATGCACTCCTGCGCGTCGCTGCCCCGCATATCCAGCGCGTCATCCTACTTGGCATTTATACAGGTGCCCGCATCGGCCCGAGCGAACTCTTTTCCCTGAAATGGGATGATGTTGACCTTACCCGCGGCGTTATCGGTATACGGCTTGTAGGACAAATTCTGAATGCTCGACATGGACGGGAGAGCCAGCTCAAAACGAAGCCATTCCCGGCAGTATATGATAAAGGCCAGCGAAAATAATGCGTTGGCTGTCACCGGAAAAAAACGATACATTCGCGGCCACACAGCAATGCGCTCCATGTCACTGATTCGTTTTTATACCATCGGCCAACAGGCCTATCAGGCCTTTTCTTCAAGTTTATCCAGCGATAACCGTATAACTGAACGTCGACGGCACAGTTTGCCGCCGAAGGAAACAGGAATGGAACATGCGGCGGATACGAAGGCGGTTTGGCTCCACGAGTCTGCGCCTGAAGGGCTTTTGGAGAAACATCAGGCCGAAGATCGGCAGCATGTCCGGGACATACTGGATAAAGCCCGTTCATTGTCGAGGCTCTCGCTTGAGGACGTAGCCGGTCTCATGGTCGTTCACTCACAGGATTTACTGGACGAACTGTTTCATACGGCCAAATCCGTGAAGGAAGAGATCTACGGAAACCGGATTGTCCTTTTTGCTCCTCTGTACATCTCCAACCTCTGTTCCAATGAGTGCCTGTACTGCGCATTCCGACGCTCCAAATAAAGAGGCGATCCGCCGGGCATTGAATCCGGACGAGATCAGGCAGGAAACAAAGATCCTGCTGCGGCAGGGGCATAAGCGCGTACTCATGGTGGCTGGCGAGGCGTATCCCGGAAGCGGTATTGATTATGTACTGGAATCCATTGACGCGATTTACGGTGCGGAAGAGAATGGCAGCCGCATTCGCCGGGTGAACGTGAACCTCGCCCCCCTGTCCGTAGAGGATTTCCGCCGCCTGAAGGAACGGAACATCGGTACGTTCCAGCTTTTTCAGGAAACCTACCATCGGCCGACCTACGGCAGGGGTCACCTTGCCGGGCCCAAGAAGGACCTTGACTGGCGGGCATCGACGACGTGGGCATGGGGCTGCTCTACGGGCTTATATGACTGGCGGTTCGAGACGTTGGAGCTCATGGCCCACATCGCGCATCTTGAGGAGCGGTTTGGGGTCGCGGCTGTCGTACCATCAGCGTGTCGCGCATCGAACCGGCCATCGGGTCGGATTTGGCCTCCCGGCCGCCGTACACCTTGAACGATCAAGATTTTCTCAAGCTTGTCGCCATATTGCGCCTTGCCGTGCCGTACACGGGCATTATCATGTCCACTCGGGAAAAACCGGCTATCCGGCAGCGGACGCTGGAACTCGGCGTTTCCCAGATTTCGGCGGGCAGCCGTACCAATCCGGGTGGCTATCAGGAATCCAGCCAGTTCGAGGCGGCACAATTTCAGCTTGGCGATCACCGCTCCCTCGCGGAAGTGATTGCCGATCTCGGACAGCACAAATTCATTCCCTCTTTCTGCACCGGCTGTTATCGTCTCGGCCGTACCGGCAAGATTTCATAGGTCTGGCGAAACCGGGCCTCATCAAGGAAAAATGCGCGCCCAACGCCCTGTCCACCTTTGAGGAGTATCTTCTCGACTACGGCACACCCGAAGCGCGGGAGGCCGGGGAGCGCGCCATTGCGGCGGCGTTGGACGGTATGGACGGCAGGATCCGGAAGGTTTCCGAAAACCTGCTCGCCAAGGTGCGGGACGGCCGCAGGGACGCCTACTGTTAGGAACCTTCTTACAATGAACAGCGCGGACGGCTTCCGGATCGGGCAATCCCTGAACCGGGAGCCGTCCCGTCAGGGAATGAAATCCATGGTGGAACGGAACCATATCAACGTATTGCTTCGTGAAGTGCTCAGGCGAGTCGCCGAGTCCTTTCTCCACGATGTGAATTTCGGCAAAAGCGTGGAACACATCCCCTTTGTCATGCGTCCCCAAAATACGAGACCAAGCCGATGCTGTATCTATAAGGATCGCGCCATATTGTGCTTTCGGGGTCATGGCCGCGCTCGGATTCCGGCTTGAAGACGAGGAAGACGACTCCACGCCTCTGTCCGTGTATGCTGAAAAGGCCTTGGAACGGGAACAGCCTTCGGCCCCAATCCTGACCGTATGCGATACGGCCTGTCAGGGATGCATTCCCGCACGATACAATGTGACCGACGCGTGCCAGAACTGTATTGCCCATCCTTGCATCGGGTCCTGTCATTTCTGAGACAAGATAAAGTTCAACAACACTTTGAAATTATTAGTTAAAACGGTATGTAACCCATGCGCCGGATGCTTTGCCGATCGCCTTTCCCGCAGGAACGGGTGTTGAACGATGGATTGAAGGCAGGAGAAAGGGTATGCAACGGAACGATATTCTGAAACTGCTTTTCGAAACGCCGTACGAGGCTCTGCGTGAGCGCGCCGACGAGGTGCGGGCCCGGGAAAAGGGGGAGCATGTCTTTGTCCGAGGTCTGATCGAATTCTCGAACCGTTGCGAACGGAACTGCCGATACTGCGGCCTGCGTTCGGCGAATCCGTCCCTGAAACGTTACCGTCTTGACGAGGCTCAAATTGTCGAGGCGGCGGAACGGGCCGTGGCTTTCGGCGTGGACACTCTCGTCCTGCAATCCGGCGAGGTCCATGATGACCCGCAACGTATCGCCCATATGGTGGATGCTCTCCGCACACGGTTCCCCGTGGCCGTTACCCTGAGTGTCGGAGAGCAGCCCACTGCTTCCTACGCGCTGTGGAAGGAGGCGGGCGCATCCCGCTTCCTTCTGAAGCATGAAACGGCGGATGCATCCCTGTACGCTGCCCTGCATCCCGGATACACGCTCGCGCAACGGGTGGATGCGCTACAACGCCTGCGGCGGGCCGGCTATGAAATCGGTTCGGGGTTCATTGTGGGCGTTCCCGGCCAACGTCCCGAGACACTGGCGGACGATATCCTGCTGGCGCGGGAACTTCACGTGGACATGTGCGGGGCCGGGCCGTTCATCCCTCAGGCCGATACCCCTTTGGGCAACGAACCGCAGGGATCGGTTGAGCTGGCTTTGCGGGTCATGGCCGTACTGCGCATCGCTCTGCCGTGGTCCAATCTCCCCGCGACAACGGCTTTGGCGTCGCTTGATCCCGTTTCAGGGCAACGGGAGGGCCTGCTCGCCGGCGGCAATGTGCTCATGCCCGGTTTCACGCCGGCGGCCCACCGGGAAGACTACTGTATTTATGACAACAAACATCGAGTCAGTATGGATGAGGCCCGTCAGGTCATCGAATCGGCGGGGCGCACCCATTCGCTACACAGGGAGGGGTGACATGCTGGATGCGCCTAAGGGCCTCAGGTTGCACATCGGCCTTTTCGGTCGGCGGAATGTGGGTAAATCATCGCTGCTCAACGCGTTGGCCGCACAATCCGTGTCCATCGTATCCGATACGCCGGGAACGACCACGGATCCGGTGGAAAAGACGTTGGAATTCGCCCCGCTGGGGCCAGTCGTTTTTCTGGATACGGCGGGATTGGACGATGAGGGCGAACTCGGGACACAGCGCACGGAACGCACGCTTGCCGTATTGCCTCGAACGGACATGGCTTTGGTGGTGACGGCGGAAAACGTCTGGGGTCACTACGAAGAAACCATCGTGAGCAGGCTCAGGGAGCAGGCAATTCCGTTCCTTGTGGTCATGAACAAAACGGAGTCGTCCGTTGCTTCCAAGGATCGCCTACCCGATGCCATGAGGGGCCTCCTCATGGTGCGCGCTTCCGCGAAAACGGGCGAAGGCCTCGAAACGCTCCGCCGCGAACTGGTTCGGCTGTCGCCTGGCGAATCGCTTCACAAAGCACAGCTAGTGGCGGATCTGCTTCCCGAGAAGGGAGTCGTCATCCTCGTCGTCCCCATCGATTCCGGCGCACCGAAGGGCCGGCTCATTTTGCCGCAAGTGCAAACCATCCGGGATGCCCTTGATGGACGCAAGTTATGCCTTGTGGTGACGGAAGGAGAACTCGGGGCGGCCTTCGCCTGCCTGAAGGAACCGCCGGCTCTAGTGGTCTGCGATTCGCAGGTGGTGCGCCGCGTGGCGCTGGAGACGCCGCAGTCCGTCCCTTTGACGACCTTCTCGATCCTGATGGCCCGCCTCAAGGGAGACCTTCCGCTCCTCGCCGCCGGGGCCGCCGCCATTGGGAACCTCAAGCCCGGCGACAGCGTGCTCATGATGGAGGCCTGTTCCCACCACCCGCAACAGGACGACATAGGGCGGATCAAGATTCCCCGCCTGCTCCAGCAGTATGCGGGCGGAGAGCTGCGCTTTGACATGTGTGCGGGCAAATCCCTTACGGACTGTCCCGGATCATACGATCTCATCGTCCATTGCGGCGGGTGTACACTCACGCGGCGGCAAATGCTCGGCCGCCTGCGCTCCGCTCAAAGCAGAGGCATCCCCATGACGAACTACGGCGTCGCCATTTCCTTCACGCAGGGCGTACTCAAACGGGTACTAACACCATTCCCCGATGCCCTCGCCGCCTGCGGGCCGGCCCATGAAACGTGTCATGACGTTCAATCAAAAACAAATAAGGAATCCGGCTGGAGAGGATACATTTTCATTGGCCCCCGATGAGGCCGGGACTGTTGCGGGTGGACGGACATACCGTCTGGATTCTTCTGAAAAAAACAAAGATACCATATGATTCCACCCGGTGGGCACGGAAGCCCCTTCGCCCCGTTTCAGCGTACACGCTGGAGCCCCTGTTTTTACACATACTCAAGGCCGCCGTTTCCCCAGTAATTGCGAAACCTGTTCAGGAAAGCCAATTAAAGTTTTCTTATGCACGAAATGTCTCTTGTTACAAGCTTGTTATCCATCATTCGCGAGGAGATGGAACGGCACCCCCTGCACCGTCTGTTGCAAGTACGCGCACGGTACGGCGCTCTGGCGAACATCGTTCCGGAAGCACTGTCCGTCGCGTTCGAGGCTCTTACGGCAGGAACGGATTGGGAAGGGGCTGTGTTGCAAGCCGAAGAAATCCCCCTCTCGCTCAAGTGTTCTCGATGCGGACAAACCTTTTCTCCCGCTCGGCAGAAACGTTTTTCGGCACCGTGCCCTTTCTGTGGAGAAGAACAAGGGCACTCCATAGGAGCGGGACGGGAACTCTATATCCAGAGCATGGAAGCGGGATAAAGGAGTTATCTCATGGAAATACCAGTTATTCGCAACGTTCTTGAAGCCAACGAAAAACTGTCGGCACGTCTGAAGGAACATTTCGCCAGGCACGGCATTCTTACCTTGAACCTCATCAGTTCCCCCGGCGCGGGAAAGACTTCCCTACTCGAACGGACGCTTGTGGATCTTTCCCCCGAGTTCCGCATGGCCGTTATCGAAGGCGATCTCCAAACGGACAACGACGCCCAACGTGTAGCCGCCACCGGAGCTCAGGCTGTGCAGATCAACACGGAAGGCGGCTGTCATCTCGACAGCAATCTTGTCATGGAAGCGTTGGGGGCGCTCGACCTGAGCGAAATCGATATCTTGTTCATTGAAAACGTGGGAAATCTTGTCTGCCCTGTGGAGTTCAATTGTGGCGAGGATGCCAAGATCGCCCTCCTCAGCCTCCCCGAAGGCGACGATAAGCCCGAAAAGTACCCGTTCCTCTTCAACCGTGCCAGTGCCGTGATCCTGAATAAAATCGACCTGCTCCCCTATCTGGATTTTGACATGGAAACCGCCGCGCGACATGCCCGCCATCTTAATGCCGCTCTCCCCGTCTTTAAAATATCCTGCCGTACGGGTGACGGGCTTGAAGAATGGTATGATTGGCTCCGTCAGGCTGTCCGCGCCAAACGCAGCGCACCAAACGAATAAGACGCATGTTCTTCGTCTGAACATTTCTTGTCTGAAAAGGTATGCACGGTACCCAGTATCCATGCATACCTTTTCATTTCAGGAAGGTTGGAGCTAGAACTTGTAGTTTACGCTAAAAGCTGCCTGGAAATTGTTTTCCTTGTATAAATCATTCCAGAGCTCCTTATCGGCATCGAGATAGATATACCCAAGCTCAAAGGCGAGGGTAAGCCCCTCGTACAGCTTGTATTGGGAATCAAAATTGACTTCCCACAGTTTGTCTTTGGTGGTGAGGTACATATTATTGCCGACAGTGCCCATTGCGTCACGAGCGACCACCCCGCCGCGTACCATTTCCGTATTGTTCGTGCCTTTGACCATCGCGACGCGGAACGCGTGACTCAAAGCTTCAATAAAGGAAATATCCTTCAACTCCGCCATGATCCCCCAGCTGCCGCTGATATCCGTTCCGTTAAACGTGCTGGAACGGTTATACATCCCGCCGTCATATCCGAAAGAGGTCAACGCCACGTCAGTATCGATGACGGGCATACGTTCGGAACCGTCAAGCGCGTTCGCGTCATCACCGGAAGCGTACCAGAACGTAAGGCCGGGTGTGACAAAATCCGTTTTGCATTCAGCTGCCAGGGCGGCATACCAGCCCGCGCGCTTCAGATCTTGATTGCCCGTTTTCCCCATGTCCACCTTTCCGTAAACACCATCTACGGCGACCCTGAGCGGGCTGAACAACGTCATTTCAGCGGAAAGGCCGCCCCACCATGCGTTGCCGTGATTGTCTTTGGAGTCGGCGACAACCTTCCCGGTGCCAACGGGAAGCAATCCGCTGGCGACTCCGGTCTTGTTGTTCGCACCGGCACCGAAACGGGTGTCTTTACCGATCGCGCTGTACATTCCGAAGGGGTTCATCCTGATGCCATCGAACTGCACCGGAACCGCCAGCCCGATGACGTCCATCGCATCGTGGCTGTTGTATGTATACAGCAACGTGTTGTCCTTGTCATATACGGAAACAGTACGTTCATCGTTATTGTACGCACGAACCCAAAAAAGCGTGGCCCCCACGTTTTCAGTGAAATTTCCGGAAAGCGAGATCCCGGCACCGTCGGTCATGAATGCCGCGTACGGTACCGCAAATGTCGCAATGTCGAAGGGCTGAAGGCCCATGCGGACTTTTGCGTCCGTCTCCGGGATATTCCAGTCGACATAACTATAGCGCACCTTGACGACCTTACCGTCCGTTCCGAGGGCGGCATCATTTGTTCCCCAGTTTTGATGGCCCACTTCAAAAAAGACGACGCCCTTGAGCGAATCGGAAGCCACGATATCGATCTGCGTGCGCAACCGTGTGGAAGCCTTGAATCTATCGACAGAAGCATTCGCTGATTTGAGGGGGTTGCGATCAGCCCAGGAAAAACCGTTTTGCCATTGCCCCTTAATATTCACGTCAGCCGCCCGCGCCCCGCTCGTCATACTTAAAAGAAGGCCCGCCGCAAGGAACGACATCATTGCACGTTTCATCATCACCTCTCTAGCGTCAAAGGTTATACGATGGGCTCTTCCCCCAAGCACAGTGCGGAGGAATTCATGGCGGAGCCTTATACTGTTGCGACGCAAGCGTCAGGGTTAAAGGGGATAACGGATTGAAGGAGCCGTTGTGCATATCCGCTGGATGCCCTTGCCAAGTGCTCCTTCTCCAAGGATTCCGCGATGGTCCCCTCATGAAGAAACATAATATGATCACATAAGTAGGTGACGGCCTGAACATCATGGGCAATGAACAGGTAGGTCATGTCCCCCTTCAGCTCCAACAGCAGTTCCAGCACTTGCGCCTGTACGGACACGTCAAGCGAGCTCACGGCCTCGTCGAATACGATGAAACGGGGCTTGGTCGCTATGGCTCGCGCGATGCACACCCGCTGGAGCTGCCCCCCGCTCAACTCGTGGGGATAACGGTTCCGCAGCGCCTCCGGGAGCCCGACCCGCTCAAGCAGTTCCGGGATTGCGCATGACGCGTCCAGCCGCAAGATATCCAACGGCTCTCTGATGAGTTCCTCCACCGTGAATCTCGGGTTGGCGGAGGATGTATAGTCCTGGAAGACAACGCTCATTTGCCCAGGATGTTCCTTGCTCCATACCTGAACAGGGCGGCCTTCCAAGAATACCTGCCCACTGTCCGGCTGTTCCAAGCCAAGGATCAGCCTTCCGAGCGTGCTTTTCCCCCCGCCGCTTTCGCCGATGAGCCCTACGGAAGAGCCTTCGAACAGTGTGAGGTTCACGTCTCTGAGGATCGGCTGCCGTTTTTTCCTCCAAAAGCCTCCCGATACCGGATAGCTTTTGGAGACATTGCGGACCTCAAGCAACGGCGTTTCCCGATGTGCTACCGACATCGCATCACCCTCTCGAAGGCTTTGGACAACGTGGCTCTCGTGTCCACGAGATAACGCGTATAGGGATGGCGTGGAGCGGAGAAAAGCTCCGCTCCGCCGTATTCGACGCCGACGCCGTCCTTCATGACCAAGACTTCCTGCGCGAGCTGGCGGACGACGCCAAGATCATGGGAAACCAAAATCAGGCTGCTCCCGAACCGTTCCCGGATCCAATGGAATTGTGCCACAACCTCCCGCTGGTTCATGGAGTCCAGCGCCGTTGTGGGCTCATCGGCAATGATGATATCGGGGCGTTGAAGCAACGCCACCGCGATCATACACCGCTGCAACATGCCTCCGGAAAGCTGGTACGGATATTTCTTGAGCACATCCAACGGATTGTGGATGTGCATCATCTCCAGAGCCTCAACGATGCGTCCCCTGCTCTCCTTTTCCGAAAAAGCCGATGTCGTCGCCCGGAGTGTTTCAAGAAGCTGCGCCCCCATGGAGTAAAGAGGATCGAACGCCGTCATCGGTTGCTGGACTATCATGGCGATTCGCTTGCCGCGGATGCCGCGCACGGTTTCCCGACCTGCCTGCAAGAGGTCGATGCCGCCGAAACGGACACTGCCGGAAACCCGCAAGGAAGGAGGCGCCAGTCCCAACAGCGCCAGGCACGTCAGCGATTTGCCGCTGCCGCTTTCCCCAACGACGCCAAGGCATGTTCCCGGTTCAAGGCAAAAATGCACATCCCGTACGATCAGCGCCCCAGTAAGGGAGTCTCGGACAGTCAAATCCCGCACTTCAAGTAAGCTCATGAACGTTCCCTGCCCGCGTGTTTGGGATCAAAGGCGTCACGCAGGCTGTCGCCTAAAAAATTGAATGCCGCCACAACCAACAGAATGGCCATGCCCGCCGGGATCATCTGCAACGGATACAGGGTCATGACCTCCTTCGCCTCATTGAGCATCATGCCCCACTCCGGGGTGGGGGGCTGCACGCCCAACCCGAGGAAAGACAATGCTGAAATCATCAGGATCACGCTTCCCGTATCCAGCGTCGTCAGGACAAAGAGTTCGCCGGCTGTGCCGGGCAACAGATGCCGCATCATGATCCTGATGGATGATCCGCCGGCGACCTTGGCAAACTGGATATAGTCCTTGTCCGAATACTGCCGGACGATGGAACGGACCATACGCGCATACCACGGCCACTTGGCCACCACGTTGGCGATGACCACGTTTTCCAGGCCCGGGCCCGTCATGCCCACAATGGCGAGAATCATGACCTCGCTGGGGAAGGACATCATGACGTCGCATATGCGCATAAGCACGTCGTCGATACGGTTGCGGAAAAAACCGGAAACAAGGCCGACGCACGCCCCCAACGCGGAAGTTATTGCCATAGTGAGCAAGGACAGAAACACCGTCGCGCGTATGCCGTAGACAAGACGCGAAAGGACGTCGCGCCCAAGCTGATCCGTCCCAAAGGGATGATGCCAGCTCCACGGCGCGAACTTGTCCCCGACGTCGATAAGCGTCGGATCGGACAAGGGAAGTATGGGAGCGAGGAGGCCCAATACAAGAACACCCCCCAGGAACCCCATGCAGACCAGCGCCAGCCTGTCTCTTTGCAGACGAATCCACGGGGACATGCTAGAATTCCTTCCTCAACCGGGGATCGACGGCAGCGCTCAGGATATCCACCAATACGTTACCGACTACAAAAAGAACGGCCATGATCAGCACATAGGCCTGGATGACGGGAAAATCACGGTTGAAGATCGCCGCCACGCAAAGCCTTCCGATGCCGGGCCATGCGAAAATGCTTTCCACGACAAAGGTTCCGGCTATAAGCTTGGGCAGCGACATACCCAGTGCGGTCAGCGAAGCCTGAAGCGAATTCTTAAACATATGGCGGGTGATCGAGCGCTCGGGCAAACCGCGTACCCGTGCGTAGAGAATGTAGTTTTCCTGCTTATTCTGAATCATGTTGGCGCGGATAAGCCGCGTATAGGTGGCGATATATGCAAGGGACAACGTGACCGCAGGTAAAAGGACGGAGCTGGGACCGTCCATCCCGCTCGTCGGAACGAGATCAAGTTTGACGGCAAACAGCCACATGAGGAGAAGCCCGGCCCAGAAACTGGGCATGGCCGTACCAAGAAAGACACCGCCACGGATGAGCCGGTCGAGAAAGGTTCCTTCATACAACGCACAGACGATCCCGGCGGAGAGACTGCACACAAGCGTCAGGCACAGAGCCGCTCCGGCAAGAACGAGGGTCGCGGGCAGCGCCTTTTGGATTTCACCAAGTACGGGTTTGTCGTCCACATAACGATTGCCGAAATCCCCATGCAAGGAGTTGTTCAGCCAAGCCACATAACGCGTCAAAAAAGGTTTATCCAGGCCGAGCTTTGCACGGGTTTCCGCGAGCACCTCTTCCGTGGGAGTGACTTCATTGACACGCACGGCCACTTCCGCAGGGTCGCTGGGGCTCAGATTGATCAGCACGAAAGACAGAAACGAAATCCCAATAAGGATGGGGATGAGGTTGAGCAGGCGACGAAAAAGATAACTCCCCATACGAAACTCCTTAAGCATCACAAGCGGCCCGGGAGACGCGTCTCCCGGGCCAGTCTGCTAGAACGACATCCTTTCAAAGGGGATTTCGTACTGGGAGGTACAGAACGTAACCCCCTTGAGAGCCGGGACATGCACGGCCTTGGTACGCGAATAGCTCAGAGGCACGTACACGCCCTGTTCATGGATATACGCCAGCAATTCCTTGTACGTATTCTTACGGGTATCCTCATTCGGCTCGATCATGAGCGCGGTGATTGTCTTGTCCAGCCATTCCTTACGCTCCAACCCGACCTGCGCCTGATAATCCCCGTGGGCGGGAATGCGCCAAGAAGACAGATACGACTGCGGATCATACGGTGTACCCCACGACAGGGAGTATTGCAGGTCGAATTCGCCGGTGCGCTGCCGATCCAGAAACGCCTGCTTTTCCTCGCCCACGATCTTGAGTTCCACGCCGATCTTCTTGAGATCGTTCTGCATGTATTCGCTGATGGTCCGTTCCTGCGAATTGTTGGAATTATAGTAGATGGTGACGGCGCACTTCTTGCCGGCCTTGTAACGGTATCCGTCCTTGCCCATGCTCCAGCCAGCCTTCTCCATCAATTCATTGGCTTTCACAACGTCGTAGGAGCGTACCGGAAGATCAACGTCGCAATAAGGAACGGTCTTGGCCATCAACGTGTCGGCTATCGTTTCCGAACCGTTAAGTATACCGTCGGCAATGGCCTTCTTGTCTATGGCGTGCTGGAACGCCTTGCGCACGTTGATGTCCCTGGTAATCGGCTGATGCGCGTTCAGAAGAATGGCCCGGGAGGCGACGGGGTCGCTGATCTCCGTCTTGTACGTGCCTTCCTTTTGCAACGCGGCAAACGCGTCGAGATTCAGCATGTCACCGTCGGAACCGAAAATAAGATCGATTTCCCCCTTCTGGAGTGCGAGCAGAATAGTCTGATGGTCCGGCATAACCTTCCAGCGTACGCTCTCCAAAGCCGGCTTAGGCCCCCAATAGCGTTCATTTCGCGTGAACACGGCATACTGCTTGTCCTTGTGCTCGGTCAGAACCCACGGCCCCGTGCCGACATAGCCGGACACGCCGTTCTTGGTTTCGCCATCAATGAAACATTTCGGAGAGATGAAACGGAAAGGCCGGGTCAGCCCCAGCTCTACCAGCGTAGGGTAGTAGGGATGCTTGAGCACCAGCTTGTAGGTATATTCGTCAACGGCCTCATTGCGGTCGATTTCGTTGACCATGTCCAGCCACGCGTGCCGGGGAAGGTTGCTCACGATGGCGTCCATATTCGCTTTGACGGCCTCGGCGTTGAAAGGCGTTCCATCCGTGAAGGCAACATCTTTCCGGAGATGGAAGGTGTATTCCTTCCCATCCGGGGAGATTTCCCAGCTTTCCGCGAGCCAGGGTTTGACGCCCTCCTTCGTATTGACGACCAGCGGTTCGAACACCATGTTTTGCGCAGCCATCTCGCCGGAATACAGATGAGGGTTGATGTTTCGAATATCCTTTGTGCTCGCGTACGCCAGTTCCGTACGAGGCGCTTCGGCTTTGGAGGGCGGCTCCTCCTGCGAGCACCCCGCAAGCCCCAAGAGTGCGATAACCACGACAAACAGTTTTCCCATGAACATGATTCCTCTCCGTTTACAACGTGAGCTATAAAGCTTTTTTGCTTCACCTGTTCCGCAATGAATGGCACTTCGAGGGCCAATATTGTCCAGCCAAGAAACGCTGCGTTGCCTCTTGGTAGTATTTTTTTTTATTTCGTAACACTGCTGGGGAGTGTACGGCAATGATTACCAAAGATATGGGATAGGGAGTTGGGGCGGCTTCAACCAGTACAAAGCCTCATATAGTATAACCCCGTTCATATTTGTCTAAAATATATTGTTATTACTGAATAATTTTATTTTTCAGCGTCCAGATGGATTTCACTGGACACATGGACATACCCCATTTTTTGGGGTATATCCGGGGGTAAACAAACCTGAAAAGGAGGACTACCCCATGTCGTTGACCGATACCGCAATCCGCGCCGCCAAACCGGCTAAAAAGCAACAGAAACTCTTTGACGCCAAAGGGCTGTACCTGCTCATCACGCCGGGCGGCACAAAAAGCTGGAGGCTGAAATACCATTTTCAGGGCAAGGAAAAGCTGATTTCCCTCGGCACCTATCCCGCAACCTCCCTGAAAGAGGCAAGGGAAAAAGCCGCCGACGCCAGAAAAGCCATTGAGAACGGTATTGACCCGTCCGCTCAACGAAAGCTGGACAAGCAGCTTGCGCAGAACACCTTTGAGCTGGTGGCTATGGAATGGATTGAACGCCAAAAGACCAAATGGTCGCCGGGCTATGCGGACACGACCTACCGGCGGCTGAAACGAAACCTTTTTCCGTTCATCGGTTCCAAACCTGTCAATGCCATAACCGCCCCCGAACTTCTGGCCTTGCTGCGGAAAGTCGAGGCGCGGGGCATCATAGGCACGGCGCACGCACTCAAAAATCACTGTTCCTGCATCATGCGCTATGCCATTGCCACCGGCCGCGCGGAACGTGACCCGGCGGCGGATTTGCGCGGCGCTCTCATGCCTCATGTCAAAAAACATCGTCCAGCCCTGACAACGCCGGAGAAGGTAGGACGGCTGATGCACGCCATCTACAACTATCAGGGTTCGCTGGTCGTCAGGAGCGCCTTGCAGATTATGGCCCTTACCTTTTGCCGGACAACGGAAATCCGTTGCGCCGAATGGCAAGAGTTCGATTATGAAGACAACATCTGGCGCATTCCGGCGGAGCGCATGAAAATGCGGCGCGACCATCTTGTCCCTCTCAGCAGGCAGACACTGGCCGTTCTGGAAAAACTGCGGGCGTATTCCGGCGGCAATCAGTACGTCTTTCCAAGCTACCGCTCCGAAACCATTCCTTTTGGAAGAAGCGCCCTGCAAAGGGCCATACGCCGCATGGGTTTTGAAGAGGATGAAATGTGCCCGCACGGTTTTCGCGCTATGGCATCCACCCTTCTCAATGAACTCGGCTATAACCGTGACTGGATTGAACGCCAGCTTGCCCACGCCCCTACGGAGCAGATACGCGGGATTTACAACCGGGCTGAATACCTGCCCGAACGCCGCCGTATGCTTCAGGAATGGGCCGACTACCTTGACGGCTTGAGAGCCAAAGCCCGTCAGGAGGTTGACCTTGAATAAAACATGAGGAGACACCCTATGAAAAAACTGACGGAGGATTCCTTTCTGCGTCTGCCGCAGGTTCTTGAGCTGATCCCCATAAGCAAAAGCGCATGGTGGCAGGGCTGCAAGGAAGGCCGTTTTCCCAAACCGATAAAGCTGGGGCCGCGCACTTCGGTATGGCGATCTTCCGACATCGCCGCTCTCATCAAACAGCTTTCCCTGCAATCTGTTCAGGAGGAAAAAGCCGAGGCACGGAAATAAGATGAATACGCCATCCGACCCATTTCCAAAAAACGGCGCGATCAGGGCAAAAACCTTGGCCGCGCCGCTTCCTTTTGTGTCATATCCCGTCCGCGCTTCCCCATTCCCCGCTGCTGTTGCCTTCATGGGGCGAAGGCGTGTCTTTTTCGGCAGCATCCGAGTTCTTTATCGGCTCCACGGCGGAAGCCTTGTCAAACAGAGCTTGCAGTTTGGCAAGCGGAACAGATACCCCGCTTTCCGCGAGCAAGTCCCGTATGTCTCGCAGTGTGTAGCCCTGCCGCATGGCCTTTCTGATGTCGTTGACCAGAATTTCCGCGACTTCCCCGCGCGTCTTCCCGACCTCTTTCACCGGGAGACTTCGGAGTTTTTTCCGGGCGGCCTCTATCTGTTCCATTGTGTAACGCCGAGCCGTTGCCATAAGCATCACCTTCCTTGTCATATTTCTTCCCGCTTACCATACTGAAGACGTTATTTACAACCAAACATCATGGACGGTAATGCACTGTAGAGTATTACAGTAGTATATAGTGAACACATATGGACAATTATTTTTTATCATCTTCATTTTCATGGCCTGAATTTATTTTTGAACTCAGCGTTCAATGAAAAACAATACAGTCTTTTTACTTTTTTCTCTGGCCTTCAAGGTAATTTTTCATCTATGCTTGCGCCAAAAGTGGAAGCACAGCACAGGCAATGCTTTCCCAGAAACAATGCAAGGCAGTCCCAAAGACCGTTGGGTGTTCTTCCTTACAGGATGGTAGCTGTCTGACGCCAGCTACTATCCTGCCAAAGGCTCCGCCTCTGGACTCCGGAAGAGCGTTCGGCGCTGCGCTTCTCACGCTTTCAAAAAGGCAGGAAAGGCAGATGAAAAAACAGGAGGCGACAATCAGATTTCAGAAACGGCGGACGCTCCGGCTTACTACCGGGGAAGACGAAAAACTGACCCGACAGGCCGCGACCGCCGGAATCTCCGTTTCCGAATACATGCGGCGGCTGTTCTTCGGCGGCAGGCCCATCATTGCCAGAACGGACGACCAGACCATCCGGGAACTACGGCGGCTTGGCGGTCTGCTCAAGCACCATTTCGAGGTGGTAAAGCGGACGGGAAACACGGACACTCTCACGGAACTGGACGCCGCATTGCAGCAAATTCGGCGGGCTATCGAAACCCTGAGCGAAAAACGATGATTGTCAAAAAGTTTAAACGCACCAGCTTCAAAAAGTCCAAGTCCGTCATGATTGGCGGTCTGGTGGACTATATTCTTGCCGAACACGACGGCAGGGGCAAGGACAAGCTCGCCTATGCCGGAAGCAGAAACTTTCTGACAACGACCGTCGCCGCTCAGAAAAGGGAGATGATTTCTCTTGCAGAAGAATCCATCCAGAGCCGGATGCCGGTCACGCACTGGATTCTGTCATGGCAGGAAAACGAACAGCCGACCCGTGAACAGGTGGACGAGGCGGTCAGTCTTTTTCTCCGGGGAATGGGCCTTGCCGAACACCAGACAATTTACGCCCTGCATAAAAATACGGGCAATTATCACCTTCATATCGCCGTAAACCGGACGCATCCCTACACGCAGAAAGTCATTCAGCCGCACCGGGGATTCGACATCAACGAGGCACACAAGATAGTGGCGGAAATCGAACACCGGCAGGGCTGGGCACCGCAGATGAACGCACGCTATCGCGTCAATGAACAGGGATATGTGGTCAAGAATCTCCAACGGCGGGAACGGGTGAAGCCCAAGCCGAAAGCGAAAGACTTTGAGAACGCCACGGGCAAAAAATCCGCGCAGCGTATCGCGCAGGAGCGCGGCCATGCCGTCATCCAGAGCGCCACATGCTGGGAGGAGCTTCACGCCGGACTGGATGCCGCTGGTCTGCGTTTCGTCCGCAAGGGTTCCGGCGCGGTGATTTTCGTGGGAGACACGGCGGTCAAGGCATCCAGCGTGGACAGGAATTTCGGCATGTCCAAACTCTGCAAACGGCTTGGAGAGTTCAAACCCGGCTTCTATTCTGAGCGGACATTCCACAAGCCCGCTCCGGAGCCGATCAGTCATGTTTGCCAAGAGGAATGGCGAGAGTATCAGAAGGAGCGGCGGAGGCAGGAAGAGGAAAAGCATAACGCCAGAGAAAAGCGGGAGGAGGAAAGGGAAGAACTAAAGCGGCGGCAGCAAGAGCGCCGAGAGAGGGCTACAGCACATCTTGCCCGGCACGGGCTTTTTGTGCTGAACATTGCCCAGCATTTCCTGAAAGAACAGGAGCGGAGGGAAAAAGAGGCATTGCTCCACTGGCAATCTCAACAGGGACTACAGGAACGGCTCCCCCGTTTTAAGCACTGGCTTGGCAAGCGCAGTCCGTATCTTGGCAATCCCTGGCGATTCCGCAAACGGATAGCTCCCGGCATAGAGGTCAGGCAACGCGAGTTCCCCAGAGTCGGCACACAGGCTTCACCATATATGGCTTATCGGAAAATGGTCAAAAAGCGGTTTCCTGAAAAAATGGATGACTCACGGCTGGATGCAGTCATTGCCCTGTACATGCGCTGTGCCGGATACACAATGCAGGAAGTAGCCAACGAGCTGTACAGACACGCCCCCGCCCACCCCGTGGGGCAGAACCGTGACGAACGGATAGAGTACGGGCGCAGGGTGGTCTGGTACGCCTTCGGAACGGCGGGAGATATTGATATTGCCAATGTGCGGCCTACGGAGGAGGAGATTCAGAAATTTACCAGGGAGATACTTGCTCTTGAGCAGGGGAAAGACAAAGAAGTCAAAAAAATAAAGCTAAAAATTTAGATGTGTTAGTAGATACCTGATGTGAGTATTTTGTCCTGTACGCAAGGGAACCGTGACTTGCAGAATAGAGAAGAATAGAGTATAAAATGTAATTAACGATATTTTCTTTCAGCTAACTTTGTATGCCAACACTATACAGGCCTCTACCTACAGCAAGGAGGACTAATATGTATTATAAATTAATAAATAATGATTGTTTCATGTGGATGATTGAACGAGAAGAGAATTCAATAACAGCTATTATTACAGATCCACCTTATGGTGTAAAAGAATATACAGAAGATGAAATTGTAAAGAAACGACTGGGTAAAGGTGGAATATGGAGAATTCCTCCTTCATTTGATGGGCATATTCGTCAACCTCTCCCAAGGTTTTCTGTGATTAACGATGATCCACGAGAACGAGAGAATGTATATCATTTTTTTTATAATTGGGGGGAAAAAGCCCTACGGATTCTTGTTCCGGGGGGGCATGTTTTTATTGCCTCAACGCCCTTACTCTCAGATATTGTAAGCCGAGCTATGCGTGAAGCCGGTTTTGAGCGCCGTGGGGAAATAATACGGACGGTAAGTACGCTTCGGGGTGGCGATCGTCCTAAAGGATATGAGTCAGAATTTTCTGAAATTTCAGTTATTCCAAAAGGAATGTGGGAACCTTGGGGATTATACAGAAAACCAATTTCTGAGAAAACCGTTGCTGAAAACTTAAGGAAATGGGGGGCAGGAGCACTGAGACGAGAAAATGCCAACTCCCCGTTTTGTGATCTAATTTTTAGCCAAAAAACTCCTAAATTAGAACGTGAAATTGCTCCACATCCAAGTATCAAACCACAAATTTTTTTACGACAATTAGTATACGCATCTCTTCCATTAGGAAAAGGAATTATATTAGATACCTTCGCAGGAAGTGGATCAACGTTAGCTGCTGCTGAGCATTTTTGCTTCGACAGCATTGGCATAGAAAGAGATAAAGAATTTTATAAAATGGGAAACACTGCTATTGCAAAGTTGGCTAAGCTCTATCCTCAAGAGGTATCTTCTAATCTGCAAAAGGAGAAAATACCGGAATTGGAAAAATCTCAGCAATTTTCTTTCGAAATCTTAACAGCGCAGGTGTGATAGTTACATGGTCAGGATTTAGATAAACTGTCCCATCACGTAGTTTTGCAGTACCGATATTTGTTGTTATATAGGTTTCTGTCCGTTGTGAATTATTGCTATTCCGCTGACTACCTTGATATTTCCAGTCGGGATTATGGCATTCATAGCCAACTAAATCAGCAATTTCCACTTGAATAAACTCAATGTCACCGTTTTCTAAAATGTGATAACATACTACAATATGCCACCCACTATGGCCATTATGTCCCTCTCCACCTTTTAGTGGCTTATTTGATGCCTTAACCTCAAGACCTATTTGTTTAGATTCATGCATTAAATCTGGATATTTTTGATCATGGTAAGTGTGATATTTACTTATATCACTTAATTTTTTGGTAAACACATTTGAGACGATACCGCTAAAATTATTAGCTTGGATAATCGTACTTAAATTAATGCTAGCATTCTCGCGAATCATCGTAAAAAAGTTTTGCGTATTTTGTAGTGCCAGAAAAATATCTTCTGAAGTAAGATCTTCCGGTAGAGGCACATCCCGCAAATATCGTCTGTTTAACATATAAACAATTCCTCATTATAAATGTTATAGAACATCACCATTGTTCTGCTTTGATACTTCAGATATTTTATTTTCTCTATTTTCGATAAATAATTTATAAGTATCGACTCCAAGGGCATCGGCAATACGCTGAATATTCTCAAGAGAGATACTTCGACGAAAACACTCAATAGCACTAATATAAGTTCTATGCATACCGCATTTCTCTGCGAATGCCTCCTGAGATAAACCAATAGATTGTCGATAGTATTTAACATTTGTTCCAAAAATTTTAACTATATCCATTGCGAATCTCCTTCATCAAGGTTATTTTTTGACCATAAAAAGTCTACATACAATAAGTCACTATCAATTCGCTTATCAGGCAATCCAACAACGCCCGGTAATATCCCATTCTTTTTGGGGTAATTGCCGGGGTATTTTTTTTGCAAATTTATTTTTTCATCAAACATATCAACGTACTACATGCCAAAATTTATTGATATGTAAGTCCCACCCTACCGAAAATGAAACAAACCTCAAAGGGTAATGTGCCCTAACCCAACAATAGGATATGCCGCTCTTTTTCCGTATCAGTAATACAGCCCAGCAAATTGCAATCAGTATATTTTGATGAATGGCGCTCCCGGCCCAAATGAGATCCCAGCCAAAGGACCAAGGTCCCCAATCAATCCAAAAGAGAAAACGATACGTTATCTCACTGCTGTTCTTCTTTTTGGGCTGATACCATGAAGCGCTTGATAATGGATACGGGCTGTCCCGTGCCGTCTACGAAATGTTTTCGTTCCACGTCAACCGTCACATTGCGTGCCCCCAGTTTGAGGAGCGTTTCCACATCCCACTGCGGACGGTCGACTCTGCTCAAAGGCAGGTTCGCGGCAATGGCATGGATCGGGGCGGGATCGACCCCGAGCATGAAGTCCGGATTGTGGCCATCCGTATAGTCAGGCTGTTTCAACTCCTCCGCATAGGGTTCGCTGTAGAGGTGGCGGTAATGATTGCCGTCAAAATTGACGAGGCGCCCTCCCGGTCTGAGTACGCGCAGCCATTCCGCATAGGCTGATTCCGGGTGTTCGAGGTTCCACATCAGATTGCGGGACACGATCAGATCGAACGTTTCATCCGGAAACGGAAGGTCCTGCGCGTCGCCTTGCCGCACAACAATAGAGACGTCAGCTTCGGCGGCATTCCGAGAGGCGCGCTCCAGCATCCCTTCCGTATAGTCGAAGGCGACCACGGAATGCCCCAGCCGGGCCAGCAGGATGGAAAAGAATCCTGGCCCGCATCCTATGTCCAAAATGTCTAATTTGCCGGACGCAAGTACAAACGGACGCAGACGCTCCAGCCAGACTTTTTCCGCATGTTGAAGATCATACGCAGTCTTCAGGGAGTACCCTTCCGCCCGCGTATTCCAGTAACGCCGTATCGCTTCCAATTCCGTCATGGCCTTCTCACTGCTTGATGCCCCGTACGAGGAACATCGGGATATGGGTGTACCGAATCCGGTAGTAATCGTTCATGATGTCTGGAGGCAGAGCCGCCCTGACAAGCACGTCGCGGCAACCGAGCCGTTCCAGGCAGGCCTTGTCCCACCCGGGGCGCTGTTCACGGCTGAGCGGCAACTGCGGGATCAGCTCGTCCATGATCGGGTCTCCGTGTTCATCCTCCACGGCATACCCCATAGCACGCAGCGTTTGGGCATCTTCCGCATACAGCCGGGCAAGCTCCGGGTCGAACAGATGAGCGTGCCAGTTCGCATCGAAATTCAGGAGGACGCCACCGGGCCTGAGGACGCGCAGCCACTCCGCATACGCCCTGTCCGGGTGTTCCAGATTCCATGTAAGGTTGCGGCTCAAGACGACATCAAACCTATCATCCTCAAATGTCAGGTTTTGGGCATCCATCTGGGAAAAGTAGGCGCTTGCTTCCGGGGAATGGTTTTCGACGTTCTCCCGGGCACACTCGATCATGGCTTCGCTGTAGTCCACCCCCGTAATCTCATGTCCCCGGCGAGCCATCAGGATGGAGAAAAAGCCGGGCCCGCAACCCGCATCGAGGATACGCAGAGGGTGCTTCCACGGAAGCTGCTCCGCGATCAGTTCATCCCATACCTTGGCCTGAATAGTACCAAGTTCATCCGCATTGACGGCGGAATAGGCCGCTACCCTGCCCGACCAGTAGGCCCGGATCGTTTCCAGGCGGCACCTATTCACAACGGCCTCACGGGAATGACATTCAAAAAACCGGGGCGCGTCCGCTCGACGCTCGCCTCCACGTCGTAGACGTCGCCAAGCAAGTGCGGGTGCAGCACCCGTTCGGCCGTATCAAAGGCCTTGATCCGCCCCTCGTGAAGCATGAGCAAGCGGCTGCTGTATCGCGACGCCAACATGAGATCATGCACGACAAAAAGTGTAATCGCCCCGTTTTCCCGCGTGTATTTCCGGGCCAAATCCATGACGACGAGCTGGTGGCGCAGATCGAGCGCACTCGTGGGTTCGTCCAGCAGCAAGACCTTGGGCCGCGACACGAACGCCTGCGCCATGAACACAAGCTGCTTTTGCCCGCCGCTCAGGCTGCACACCGGCTTCCGGCTCAGACTGTCGAGCCCAAGTTCCGCCAGCGTGTCCGCCACTTTTTCGATTTGCTCGTCGGTCACTTTCCATCTGAGATCCTTGACCAGGCCGAGGAGAACCATTTCAAAGGCCGTCAAGCGGCTGGTAACGGATTCGAGCTGTGGAACATACGCAATGTCCCGATCCGAAAAAAGGTTGCCTTTATCGTCGTACAAGGCCACGTCACCGGAACGTTTGATCAGCCGCGCGATGGCCTTGATCAGTGTGGTCTTACCCACGCCGTTTCGGCCAACCACCGCCACCATTTCTCCGCCATGCAGCGTTGCGGATACATCATTGATGACGTAGTTTCCCGAAAAATGTACGGACAGGTTCTGAATAGATAAAGTCAGCATGTCACCTCCCGTTTTTCATGAGCAAAACGAACAAAAACGGAACGCCTACAATGGACGTGATAATGCCCACCGGGAGCATGGAGCCGCCAGAAAGCAGCTTTGAAACAATCGAGGACGCAAGCAGCATAAGGCCGCCAAGGATCGTCGCGCTGGGAAGCAGATACCGCTGATCCTCGCCTAACATGAGCTTCGCACAATGCGGAGCGACAAGCCCGACAAAGGCCACCGTACCGATAAAACCAACGGCACCGGCAATGAGAAATGAACAGATCAGAAAGACATGCAGACGTAACCTCTCCACATTGATCCCCAGGCTCCGGGCCCGCTCCTCACCCGTCGTCAATACGGTGAGACGCCAAGACCAGCCGGACAGGAGCGCCGCACCCATTACCAATAAACAACCACTTACGACGACGCTCATCCACGACGAACGTTGCAGGTTCCCGAAGGTCCACCCGGAAATGATCTGCGCGATCTCCGGGGAGGCACGGTATTGCAGGTACTGCTGCAACGCCTGAAAGAAGAAATTCATGATGATCCCCGAAAGGATCAGCGTACTCGTGGACATCCCCTTCAGGCGCCCCAAATAGAAAATGAGGAGGGAGACGGCAAGCGCGAATACGAGTGCGAGCAGTGCCGTCCCGATCCAGAGGTACCCCGCCACGGAAAGCCCCAACGTAATGGCTATGGCCGCTCCAAAACTGGCGCTTGCCGTAATGCCGAGAGTATAGGGGCTCGCCAGAGCGTTGTTGGTAATGGTCTGGATTTGCAGACCGGCAAGGCTGAGCGAGCCTCCCACAAAAACACAGGTCAGCGTCATGGGCAAGCGGATGGACCACAAGATGGCCGTATTCGCCGTATCACCGTCCGGCCCGCCAAGCAGGGCATCGACGACTTCACCGGGACCGATGCCGGAAGACCCCATGCCGAGATCGATGACGATGAGGCCTAGCGTCAGGATGGCGAGCACCATACCAGTCAACAGACGCCTTCCGTTCAGCTGCCTGTACATATGTGCATTGCCGGAAGGCATACCTTCACCCTTCATGCTAACGTGCACATTTGATCATAAAGGTTCCGTCGAACTTCAGTTCAGGGAGGTACTTGGCATAGAACGCGCGCATATCGCCCATCGGATCCACTTCTTGGAAGGTGTTGGAATAGAGGATCTTGGCGAGGTACAGTGTCAACGTATAGTCGATCATGTTCCGGAGGCTGCCGTGATCCACGGCATATATCTCTCCAGACTTGACCGCAGCGAGATTCTTCCAAGCCGGACGCTCGGCAAAGCCCTTCAGCCGCTTCTGCGCAGTGGCCTCGTCGATGGTCAGCCCCATGCTCATCTGGTCACCCTCGGCGTTGTTTCGCCAAATACCGCCGCCGATGACGATAAGCTGGGGATTGGATGCAAGTACAAATTCCGTATCCAGCGGCGCATAGGGCTGGGTGGCATTCTCAGCCAGATTGTCGGCTCCAAGGTTTTTCAGGATCGCGCCCCAGAGTACATCCTTATTATAGCTGTTCCCATACTCTCCAATGCCCTTGTTCCCCAATTCCATGTAAACCGTCTTGTGCTTGGCGGAATCAGGGAGCGCGGCAATCTTCCTATACACGTCTTCAAGCGCGGAGGCGTAGACATCGCATTGTTCCTTGGCCACAGCTTCCCTGTCGAGAAGCTGGCCGAGGATCATCGTACTCTTCGTGTGGTTCTCCACCTTCATGGCATGGTAATCAAGGACTACAACCTTGATGCCGGCCTTCTCAAATATGTCGATTTTCTGGTTGTTGTCCGCAAACTGAGAGCGCCCTACCAACAAAACATCAGGCCGAAGAGACAGTATTTTTTCAGAGTCGAGGATGTTGTCGTGATATCCGCCGATACTCGGGATAGCTTTCAGTTTAGGAAATGTTTCAGTATAGACGACATACTCGCCGTACCGGGTTTCCTCCCAACCGTCGAAAGTCATGCCTACAACCTTATCCAGACTCCCCGCTCCGCCGACCATCAAAAAATTGGCGATGTAGTTTGCGACGACGAACGTCTTGGGGAGTTTATCCAGCTGGACCTCGCGCCCAGCAATATCGGTAAAGGAAATCGCCGGAGCAGCCAAAATCGTTTTTCCGGTACCCCCCAAAAAAAGAACCGACAGCGCGCAAGCCATCATCACACGGGAGAGCCTTCCCCAAATGTGCATCATGAACCCCCTCCTTGCTGGAATAAGTAACACGTTTATAAAAAAAGTATTATGTGTCAAGAGGGAATGAATTCAATTACACTATATTTATAAATATTCCCTTAAATGTAATGCGGTTCAAGCCTCCGCGGGACGAACGGAGAGTTCTTGCGCAACCCCAGAAGGTCACAGTATGGGCAGCAATACCGCACTGTGCGAATGCTGTTTATCGACGTCATCCGTTCACCGCTCCTGATGAGCGGTTCCGTTTTTCCATCGTACTCATGCAGGCTTGGGATTAGCCTTGAAAAGAACCGTTCCCATCGTGCCATAGTTCGTTTGAATGAATTCAGCCAAGCGAAAAGACGTTCGATTTTCCAACGGCGGCAGTATCGCCGCAAGGGACGACCATCTTGTGTTGCTTTACGTTTTCGATTCCGTCGATGTGGCGCAATCATCTCAATCCCTTGGGCTGCAAGGGCGTTATCGAGCGGATCACTGTCATAGGCACGATCCCCAATAATTCGTCGGGGCTGTCCCATGGTGACAATTTCATTGAGGGTAGCTTGGACAAGGGTGACTTCATGAGGGCGAGCAGAATCCGTGTGCACGGCGAGTGGAAGACCAGAAGCGTCTGCAATAACCATGAGCTTCGTACCTTTGCCCCGCTTGGTCTTTCCCACTTTTGCGCCCCTTTTTTTGCGACTACGAATGTGCCGTCAATGAAACATTCCGAAAGGTTGATGGCTCCGCGTTCCTCAAGGTCGCGAGCGAGCGCTTCAAGGATTTTTCGGAATAGGCCGGCCTTGCCCCATTTGCTGAATCGTCGATAGCAGGTTGATGAAGAGGGGAATCTTTCCGGCAAGTCCGCCCAGGCAGCCCCTGTTCGCAACACCCATAAGATGCCGTTCAACACAGAGCGGTCATCATGGATGGGAGGTCGTCCCCGCTCCGATAAGGAATTACTTGAAAGAAGAGGTTCCAGAACTGCCCATTGTTCGTCAGTCAATTGTTGGTATTTACTCATGAATCTCGCTTACTTGGTTTTCATGACTTCTTCCAGAATTATGAAATGACTTCTATGAAAGCAGTATCCCAACAGGCGCATCAGGAGCTAGCCAAACCACACAGTGCCAAAGTGTAGCCATGCTTGATCAGGGACAAAAAACGGTGATGCGAAAGGGAACCGGGAATCACTGGCTCCGCACCCTAGGAAATCTGTACATCATCATATTCCAGCGAGCTCACTCTAACGAACAGGGATGAGTATCAACAGTATAACTTGAGAAAATCATTTACGAATAACTCGTGCTACGATTTTTTAAATCGTATGCTTTTCTGCATTGATGTGGAGAAAGCGAAACCTGTAACGATAGGAGAACGTAAATGACTACTCTTGGAACAAGATACCCTACATTGGCGTTTATTTCCGGAGGCGTGGGAGAAGCAGAGGATGGCATTCCCCCACAACCATTTGAGACGTTTTGCTACGACTCGGCGCTGATGCAGGCTAAAATCGAAAATTTCAATATCATTCCTTATACTTCCGTACTGCCGAAAGAACTGTACAACAACATTGTTCCTGTCGATTCCGTAGCTTCTTCCTTCAAACACGGTGCCGTGCTTGAGGTCATTATGGCCGCTAATGGGGCCAGATTGGAAGAACATCGCGCCATTGCCACCGGGCTGGGCATCTGCTGGGGAAAAAACAAACAGGGCGAACTCATAGGGGGATGGGCGGCGGAATATGTCGAATACTTCCCCACTTGGATCGACGACGATATCGCTAAGGCTCATGCCGAAATGTGGTTGAACAAGTCTCTCAAGCATGAGCTGAGCCTGCGCGGGGTGGAACAACACAGCGAGTTCCAGTTCTGGCATAATTACCTAAACCTCACCAAGCCTTATGGATATTGCCTGACCGTTATGGGGTTCCTCAACTTCGAGTTTGCTGATCCTGTGAAACGCTAGCTTTGTCATCCCATAGCCGATCCCGGACCGCCAGATCAGGGCGGCGGTCCGGGCAAAATGGAACAGATTGTCAGTGAACAGGAGCGGGGTATGGCGAATAATACCAAAAAATTAGGTGTGATCGCGCTTGCCAGTGTGGTGGTGAGTTCAATGGTGGGGGGTGGCATTTATAGCCTGCCCCAGAATATGGCAGCCCAGGCTTCGGTAGGGGCTGTGATCATCGCTTGGGTCGTGACGGGTATCGGAATGTTTTTCCTGGCGAATTCCTTTCGCATCCTTTCCGACATCCGACCGGATCTCAAAGCGGGGATCTACATGTATGGCCGAGAGGGGTTCGGTTCTTTCGTTGGGTTCCTCATCGCTTGGGGATACTGGTTGTGCCAGATTTTCGGCAACGTAGGCTACGCAGTCATCACCATGGATGCCCTCAACTATTTCTTCCCGCCCTATTTCGCCGGCGGCAATACCATATACGCCATCATCGGCGGATCCATCCTGATTTGGCTATTCAATTTTGTGGTACTGCGCGGGACACAGCAGGCTGCCGTGATCAATACCATAGGTACGATCGGCAAACTCATTCCGTTGTTCGTGTTTATCATTATTATGATTTTCGTTTTTCATATCGATAAGTTCGATTTCGACTTCTTCGGCAAGCTGGCGGTGGACAATGGACAGCATTTAGGTGGGCTCGGTGCTCAGATAAAGAGTACCATGCTGGTTACACTTTGGGCCTTTATCGGGATTGAAGGTGCTGTGGTCCTTTCTGATCGGGCCCAGAGCCAAGATGACGTAGGCAAGGCCACGATCATGGGTTTTGTTGGCTGCCTCATTGTATATGTCCTGTTGTCGGTATTGCCCTTTGGATTTATGACCCAACAGGAACTGGCCGCCGTGCCTACGCCTTCCACTGCCGGTGTACTGGAACGGGCCGTAGGGACATGGGGAAGCTGGATTATGAACATTGGGTTGATCATTGCGGTTCTGGCCAGCTGGCTTGCCTGGACATTGATCACAGCGGAAATGCCTTTTGCCGCGGCAAAAAACGGAACCTTTCCACGCCAGTTCTCTAGGGAAAACGCCAACGGTGCGCCTTCCGTGTCCTTGTGGGTGACAAGCGCGCTCATGCAGCTCGCGCTCCTGCTTGTCTATTTTTCCAACAATGCTTGGAATATGATGCTGAGCATCACGGCTGTCATGGTTTTGCCCGCCTATCTCATCTCCACGCTTTTCTTGTGGAAAACGTGCGAGGATGGCCAATATCCCCAGGGGGCCGCAACCGGACGCGCTTCGGCGCTGGCCTGCGGCTTTCTAGGGTCGGCCTATGGGCTTTGGCTCATTTACGCTGCTGGTCTGCACTATTTGCTTATGGCATCGGTGTTTATCGCCATAGGTATCCCTGTCTATATCTGGAGCCGGAAACAACATCCTGATCAGAACCCCATGTTCCTGAAATATGAAAAAGTACTTTTGGTGCTGCTCGTACTTGTAGCTTTGTTCTCGCTCTATCTTTTTATGCGGGGAATTGTAAAACTATAGCGAGTAGATATTAAGGAGTTAAAGTGCGGCTAACGTCTTCCCCAAGGACAGGACCTCCCTTTGGGTAAAAGTTTGTCCCACTTCATTCGAAGGAGCCCCCCCAACAGTGCAGTAAACACTGTTGGGGGGCTCTTTTTCGGTAGTGATGGACAGTACCTGCCGGACATTTGGCCATGCTGGGAGACAGCACGGGTTGCTCCGTATCCAAGCGGAACACATCAAGGCCGCAGGTTTTAAAACAGGTGCCGCAACCAGTGCATTTGGAAACATCAATAGAGTTGCTCACCGCTTTCCTCCTTGTTTGCACAGGGTCACAACGGACTTGTTGTCATCAAGAGCCAGCGACATGCCGTAGCACTTGTGCATATCGTCACAATAAAGACACGAAGGGGGTCATGTTGAGTAGCAAACGCTGCCGATGGCAACATATGTTGAAATTGTATCAATGTCCGCTGAAACGGTGGTGTCTATGAATGGCAAGAGGCTGTGGAGTCCATGCTTGTCGGTGCGGGCACTATACAGGTACGTTCCCCAGTTATGGAAAATGGCTATGGCATCATCAAAAAATTCTGTGAAGGGCTGGGGTACTTGGACGGTTCCAGAAGACTGTGGCCGAGTCTCAAGGGCGTCACACACGTCCCTTTCCCTTCTCTGAGTCACGAATTCTGACGAAAACCTACCCGGATTGTTTTTCCGTCCTCTTATGGCATGTTAGCAAGGAAAGACTTTTTTCGGAGCATACGGGTGTTGCAGGTGTCCATCCAGAAACAACTTGAAGCATTCGCGCTTCAGGTTTCTTTTGTGCTCGCTTCCCACGGCATCACGGTACTGTGGGGGGCTTCCGGTTCGGGTAAGACCACCTTACTGCAGTGCCTTGCCGGGTTGCTTCGCCCTGATGCAGGGAGGATCGCCTGCCGTGAGGCAGTCTGGTTCGATGCGGAACGGGGCGTATGCCTCGCGCCCGAACGGAGGCGGCTCGGATATGTTTTTCAGGACGTCCGGCTGTTCCCGCATCTGTCCGTGCGCTCGAATATGCTGTTCGGGCGGCGGTTCCGGGGCCCGTCCGGGGTATCGTTCGAAGACGTGGTAGGGCTTTTAGGTCTGGGACGGCTGTTGCACCGCACGCCTTCCGATCTGTCCGGAGGCGAAAAACAGCGTGTCGCCGTGGGGCGCGCCCTGCTGGCCTGTCCCGAGCTGCTGCTCATGGACGAACCGTTGACGGGGCTGGATCGGGGCAAACGAGAAGAAATCATGGCCTACGTCAAGGCGATCCCGGAACGGTTCGGCGTACCCATCCTGTATGTGACCCATTCGGACGCGGAGCGCCGTTTTCTGGCGGATCGCGTTCTGAACATTGAAGACGGCAAACTGACGGACTACTGAACTCGCGGTGATTGCCGCACAGGGAGGAACTGCAATGAAACGATGGATTCTGGCGCTGGTCATGTTGGGCCTGAGCGTCGTACCGGCCTTGGCCGAGACAGCCGTGACCACGGGGATGGGCTACAAAAAAATGCTTTCCGAACTCTGCGCGCTGTACAAGCAGGAGTCCGGCAAACAGCTGACCGAGGTCTACAGCGGCACCATCGGGCAGTCGCTGGCCCAGTACAAGGCCGGAAGCGGGGTTTCCGTATTCGTTTCGGACAGGCAGACCCTGGAGGACTCGGACGTCTCTTTCGCTTCGTTTCAGCCTTTGGGCACCGCCGTGCTTGTGCTGGCGTGGAAAAAGGGCCTGAATGTGGAATCGCCGCAGGACCTCCAAAATCCGAAAATCCAGTCCATCGGCTATCCCGACAAGAAGGGCGCCATTTACGGAAAGGCCGCTGAGCGATTCCTGACCCAGAGCGGCCTGCGTGGACCGCTGAAGGACAAGCTGCGGATGTTTTCCACCGTGCCGCAGGTGTTTTCCTATCTGACCACGGGCGAACTGGACGCCGGGTTCGTCAATACGGCGGTCGTCAAGGCGCAGGGCAAGTCCATCGGAGGCTCTATAGACATCCAGTCCGGTTACGATCCCATCGAAATGGTCGCGGCGGTGGTCAAAGGCGCGGAGAAGGATCCCGAAGCCGAGGCATTTCTGACGTTCCTCCAATCCGACAAGGCCCGATCCGTTTACGCCAAGCACGGGCTGCGCCCATAACCGGGAATCGACGTGCTCGGCGAGCTGTTGCACGACGAGGAAGTACTGTTTTCGGTGTGGCTTACCTTGAAGGTTGCCGCCGTGTGTCTGGCCCTGCACCTCATCACGGCGGTTCCGCTGGCTCTCTGGGCGAGGTCGCCGAAAGCGCCGTTTCGCCGGACGCTCAATTTCGTTGTGACGCTGCCGCTGGTGTTTCCGCCCATCGCGCTCGGCTACCTGCTGCTCATGGCCTTGGGGCAGACCGGGCTTGGGGAGCCGCTCCAGCGGCTGTTCGGGGTCCGGCTGATCTTTTCTCAGGCGGCGGTCGTGCTGGCGGCCTACATCGCGGGGCTGCCTCTGGTCATCAAACCCGTCCAGGCGGCGCTCGGCAGTGAAACGGTACGCAAGCTCACGGAAGCGGCGCGCGTGACCGGTGCCGGTCCGATAGCCGCCTTTTTTCTCGTGGTCATTCCGCTGATCCGCACCAGCCTTGTCGTGGGGCTGTTGCTCGGCGTAACGCGCTCTTTCGGCGAAGTGGGCATTTCGCTCATGCTCGGAGGCAACATCGCGCAACGGACGAACACGTTGTCGCTTGAAGTGTTCAATGCCGTTTCGCGCGGCGACTTCGAGCGGGCCACGGCGCTGTGCGTCCTGCTCGCCTGCATCAGCCTGTGTCTGTATCTCGCCATCGATCAACTGCAACGGAGGAAGGCATGAGTTTTCACATCAGCCAGCGCTTCATCGACGAACTGCTGGAAGAAGACTGTCCGTACATGGATTTGACCGTGGAGGCATTGGGCATCGGGCGCGAACCGGGGCTTTTGACGTGCCATCCCAAAGCCGCCTGTGTCGTGGCGGGCGTGGAGGTCGCCGCGCGGCTTCTGGAGTCTTCGGGGTGCCGGGTTGCGTGCGAAGCCGCCAGCGGCGATCGGCTGGAGGCGGGGCAGGTGTTTTTGCGCGCCGAAGGCTCGGCGGGGGCCATCCACCGGAGCCTCAAAATCGCGCAGAACGTCATGGAATATTCATCCGGCATCGCAACCCGCGCAGCGGGCATGTTGGAAAGCGCGCGCAAGGCCAATCCCCATGTGCAGCTGGCCGTTACCCGCAAGCATTTCCCTGGGACCAAACGGCTTTCGCTTGCGGCGGCGCAAGCTGGCGGAGCCATCGCGCATCGGCTCGGGCTTTCGGATTCCCTGCTGGTTTTTGATCAGCATCGTGTCTTCACGGGCGGGCTCGACGGATTCGCCGCCCGGGTGTCCGAGTGCCGCAAGGCGTTTCCGGAACAGAAGCTGGGCGCGGAAGTCGCCACCCCGGAGGAAGCCCTCCTGCTGGCACGCGCGGGCATCGATTCCATCCAATGCGAACGCTTTACCTGTGCGGATCTTGAAGAAACGGTACGCGGGGTCAAGGCCGTCAACGCCGCCGTTCAGGTGCTCGCCGCCGGAGGCGTGACCGGTGAAAACGCGGAGGCTGTCGCAGCGACCGGGGTGGACGTGCTGGTGACGACATGGGCCTATTTCGGCAAGCCCGCCGACATCAAGATGGTCGTCAGCGCGTAACGCTTTCGGGGGCGGCATCCATACGGGCTGTAAGCGGAACCTTCGGACGAAGAGAGGCTATTCCACGGACTACACGGACGGTACCGAGACGGCACTGGATCCTGTCTGTATACGCTGTCTGCTTCGTGCAAAGCCATAAGTGTGTTTTATATCATCCGTATTTCATAAAGAAAGCACAGGGCAACACCTCAAGGGATCCCTTTGGTGTTGTCCTTCTATTTTATCATGTTACAAACATAGTATTAGTGTACCCGACCTGATTCGGCTGTACGCTCCCAAGGGCCCGATCATCAGGGCCTTTTCTGCGTGGGAATGGTTCCCCAGACCTCGGCTCACTCTGGGGCGTAGCGCGCTCAAGCACCGGGTTTAGCCAGACAAAGCCGAAACGGAAGACGTGGAAAGAGCCCCTTTTTTCGAGAATGCGTTTTTATGCTGCCATTAAAACGTGCGACTCGACCGCCATCAAAAAATAGAGCACATCTTGACACTATTCAATTGGTGTTGAATAATAGAACTATGAAAATCAAAACAGCCACCACAATCTTTGAAGTCCTGGCTTCGGAAGTACGGCTCTCCATTTTCCGGTTATTGGTCAAGTATGCCCCGGAAGGTTTGGTTGCCGGTGAGATTTCCCAGATGCTGGATATACCGAAGACGAACCTTTCCTTCCACCTGAAAAACATCATGTACAGCGGGCTCGTCAGCATGGAACGTGAAGGCCGTAATACCCGCTACAGGGCCAACATTCCATTGATGCTGGAAACCATAGCCTACCTCGCGTCCGAATGTTGTTCCGGCAATTCTGCCCACTGCCAGCCGTACTTGGCGGAAGGCGGTATCGAACCGGATTTTTTATCGGTTTATTGCCAAAAACAAACGTATGACACGGAGATAACGACTATGGATACAGCGGATAAAACAAAAAGCAGCGAAGACGTGAAGGAAACCGTACGAGCCGGATACGCGGCCATTGCCACCGGCCAGCGTTCTTGTTGCTGCTCCAGCCAGCGCGGCAGCCAGGCCGATCCTGCCCGTTTGGCGGCAGCCGTAGGATATGATGCCGAGTCTCTAGCCAAGCTGCCGGATGGCGCGAACATGGGGCTTTCCTGCGGTAACCCCGTTGCCATCGCTGCGTTGCGGGAAGGACAGACCGTTGTGGACCTTGGCAGCGGAGGCGGCTTTGACGTGTTTCAGGCTGGCGAAAAGGTGAAGGCATCTGGCAGGGTTATCGGTGTGGACATGACGCCGGAGATGCTTGCCAAAGCTCGAAAAAATATTGGGCAGTACCGCCAGCGCACTGGCCTGGACAATGTGGAGTTTCGTCTTGGCGAAATCGAATGCCTTCCCGTACCTGACAACAGCGTTGACGTGGTGCTTTCCAACTGCGTGATCAACCTTTCCCCGGACAAACCGAAGGTTTGGCGGGAAATATACCGTGTATTGAAATCCGGGGGCAAGGTGTCCGTTTCCGACCTTGCGCTGCTGAAACCTCTTCCCGACAATGTCCGGGACATGGCCGCTGCTCTCGTCGGCTGCGTGGCCGGCGCGGTTCTGGTCGAAGAAACCAAGGCGCTGCTCGAAAAAGCGGGGTTCACATCCATAGTGCTGACGCCCAAGCCCGACTATGTGCGGAATATGCAGGACTGGAACGATCCTCTGTACAAACAAATAGCGGAAACGCTTCCGCAAGGAGAGGAAATGGCCGACTATGTTGTCAGCCTGTCCATCGAAGCCCGAAAATAACCAAAAAGATAAATTAACCGCTCAGCCCCTTGCGTTTCCGGCTCAAGGGGCTTTTTTGTGGGGAAATGTATGAATCCCGAATACACCAGTAAACGTCTTCCTCTACTTGCACCCGTTTTTGGCACAAGTGAGGAAGAGAAACCATGTGTAGCTTTAATAGATCTTATTTTTATAACATCTGGTAGTAGTACTCACAAAAAACTATTTCTATATTAAATAATTATATCGTATAAATACTATGTCCATAATAGATGATCAATCAATCTATACAGTCAAGAATAACACTTATAACTGCTTCCTGCAAGAATCCAATAGAACATTCTGTTGGCCAAAGCGTAGCGGATCGTTTATCGGTACGGCTACAGGCTGGCATAACGACTGTCTGTAGCCGTAAAGTTTCTAACACTATTTATAGATACTCGATTTACCCTTCCTTTGTTTTGTAGCATAATAAATATAGCCAGATAATAACGCTCGCTCAGTCAAAAGAAAGCAACTTCAGATCCGCATCGTCCGCACAAAGTGCCGTTGCAGCCAGGATGCACAAGCGAATCTCACGGCTCAGATGTCGGAGAGGATATCTGAGACCAAGAGACGCCACCTATTTGTCACGTCAAGCCATGTCCCGATTCGGAGCAATCCGCCTGATGCCCAATCCTGTTCCGTTTTTTCAGTGAGCGGGCTTCGGATAAAAAGGGGACGTGCTTTTTCGCCGGATATCACACTGAAGCCGACAGTGTGAGAATCCATTCTGTGAAATGTAGAGGGGCTTGGGGAGGATATCAATATTATGTACTTGATATTTTTACTATAATACAAATCAATTCCGCATCTGCTGGAGCAGATCCCCTTCGGAATGGAACTCGCAGCCGTCAGCACTTCCCGGGCCGAACGCTACCCTGCCCCACTATCGGGCACGGCATGTGCAAGCTCCGTTTTCCGCAGCTTTCACGATTTTGCCCTGTCCTCCCACACGAACGGAAATCTTTCCGTTCTCCCTACCCTCCATCCCATCCATTTATCCTTCAAGGCTTTTTTGCCGTCACAGCCTCTCTTTTCCCCGCGCGGACGGATTTATCCGCCCACAGCCAGCAAAGAAGGCCTTGCATGAAGGTTAAAGGTAAGATAGTTTATTGGACAGACCATTGACCATCATCCATAAACAAGGAATACAAACGGCCCGCCTGCGGCATCAGGCGGATGCCCAACGCGCATCAGAGGCTGCCGGATCCCACAGGACCTGCCTCAACAACACGCGACGCCTCGGAATTTCATGGGATGGAATTCTGCCTTCCCACCTTTTCCAGCAGGGAACCCGTCGCCCTCCCCCAACACCAAGGAGAAGCCATGTATACGTTGGCACATTTGCATGTCATATGCCGGGATATGGAAAAAATGATCCGCTTCTGGCGCGAGGCGCTCGGTGCGGAATTCGTCGAATACCGTACTTTCGGGGACGATCCGGGTGCGATCATGCGCTTCGGAGGACTGGAAATCTATTTCAAGGAAATCCCGCAGGCCAAGGAGCTGCAATCCGGCCAGGTCGGCTACGAGCATGTGGGGGTGTATGTGCCGCATCTCGAGACCAGCGTGGAATCCTTGGTCAAGGGCTTTGGCTGTACGCTGGCATCCATGCCCGCCAATCAGAACCGCGTCGCCTTCGTCCGAGGCCCTGAAAACCTGATGCTCGAACTCATAGAAGCCTGATCCCGTTCACCCATGAGGCCGCCCCGGTGTTTCCATGCCGGGCGGCCTCATATCCGTTCCAGAGCCTCTCCTGTTGGAGAGTCGAGGGGCACCAAAAGGAAATGCATTGTAATTTTATACATATCAATAGCACCCTCGAATACCTGACGCGCGCCGTGGGCCGCATCCCGGACCCTGCCTCAACTGAAACAGCGCCAAGCTCAGTCCCAAGACAGGCCCTTGGGCAGCCACAGCATGGGATGGTGTACAAGACATTAAGGAGCCCATCTCCCCAAGGCACAAAAAAGCGGAACCTCTGGGGCTCCGCTTTTTGTATGGCGTTTCGCAGGCGTCGAGAAAACGGCTCAGCGCGTCGCGGGCGGCTGCCTGAGCCAGTCCTCCCACGCGTTGGCCAGTGCTTCCTTCTTGGAAAGCACCACCGCCATGATCGCCTTGCCCTTGTCGGCGTTGCCATACCCGAGCACGTCATAGCACTTGAGCCACGAAGTCCGCCCGAGGCGGGTCCATTCGGAGAGATCCTCCACCACGCCGAGCAGTTCCATGCCCTGCTCCTGCAAGGCCCTGTCGTCCGCGACAAGCATTTGGGAAACCTTCGTCCGCTCGTAGGCCATCGCTTCCCGGCCCGCGCGGATCAGTGCGTCGCGGGCCTGTTCCGGCAGGCCCTGAAGCCATTCCTCATTGACGATGATGTTGGCGCTGTGGACCGCATAGTTGATGCAGGTGGCGTACTTCTGGTGATCCGCGAACTTCATGGTCACCACGTTGTTGAAACAACCCTCCTGCCCGTTGACGGTTCCCTTGGCGAGCATACCGTAGGTGTCCGCGAAGGACGCGGGATGCGGCTTGAAGCCAAGGGCGTTGAAGGCGGAGACCGCCAGCGCGTTCTGCGGTGTGCGCACGGCCAGCCCCCGGGCGTCGGCGAGATTGCGGACGGGATGGGCCGCGTCCGTGGTCAGCTGCCGATAGCCGATGTCCACGATGGCGAGGACGCGCGCCCCACTCTCCTTGACCGCCCACGCGTTGTGCTGGCCCCACATCAGATCGACCAGCTTGCGGAATTCCTCCAGCGAGCCGAATAGGTACGGCATATTCAGCCAGCCGCAGGACGGCGCGAACGGCATGAAGTTATTCGTCGCCAGCACGGACATCTGGATATCGCCGTGCTGGAGCGCGCGGACGGTCTTCTGTTCGTCCCCAAGCCGCATGTCGGGATACAGCTGAAATTCGAAGGCGCCGCCCGAATATTTCTGGGCCAGTTCGACCAGCTTCCCGTAGGTCACGTTGACGTAGTTCTGTTCGCTCGTGCCGACCGAGGAAGCCACCTTGACCGGAATGGCGGCCACGGCCCGCCCCGATACAAGGCCGGCCAGCGCCGCGCAGACAAGAAGGACCATCGCGCATCGTTTCATAACATACTCTCCCCAAGGGTTGTCCCGTCCAGCCGGACGGAGGGCCCGTTTTTCCAAGATCCGGGAACGCCCGCAGTGCCGGGGTGTCCCTTCCAAAGCTAGGGCCTATCGTTTCATGAGATGATGGGCGCTTTTAGCGTAGAACTCGATGCCCGAGGGATCGAAATGCTCAAACTTCTTCATGCACTCTTCAGCCAGTTCGGGATAGGGGCCGTCGATCACGATGTCCTTGTTGCCCCGCCGCAGGATTTCCAGCGGAGACAGCCCGAGATAAGGCAGATCCATCACAGTGTAGTCCTGCTTGTCGTAGATGCTCGTGGCATGAACGATGCGCCCGATATTCGTGTAGAAAATGGCGCAGGTACACATGCTGCACGGGCTGCCGGGCACGTAGATCGAGCACTGCCACAGGAATTCGGGATCGTATTTTTGGGCGGCCTCGCGGCACAGGTTCATTTCGCCGTGCGCAAGCGGGTCGTGCTCCGTGAGGCAGGTGTTCAGCCCTTCAAGAAGCAACTCGCCCGAAGGCCCCGCCAGCACGCAGCCGTAAGGCTCGTTGCCGTAGGCCAGCGACTTGAACCCGGCCTGAATGCCCTTCCGGAGCAGTTCGATGTCCTTCTCGGGGGTTACCCATGCGAAACGCCCGTCGGTCACTTCGTTGCCGTGCACAGTCAGTCTTTTCTTTTCCATGACGAATCCTTTTCAAAGGGGAGAATCCCCCCGTTTACGCGCAATCCCGATTCCGGCGCGGGCCGCCGTCAGACCTTCCACTCCCCGCCCCGCTGATGCGGGCCGAGCCCGTCCCTGACCAGATGGCAAGCCACGAAATGGTTGTCCCCGATCTTCCTGAGTTCCGGCTCCTCATGGCGGCAGACGTCCTCGGCAAAGGGACAGCGGGTGTTGAACCGGCAGCCGGGCTTGAGATCGATGGGGCTCGGGGGATCGCCGAGCAGCTTCACGCGGCCGCCCTTGGGAGAACGCGACACCTGCGGGACGACCGACAGCAGCGAATAGGTGTAGGGATGGGCGGGGGACGTGAACAGGGACACCTTGTCCGCCACCTCCGCGAACCGGCCAAGGTACATGACCCCGATGTCGTCGCACATGTGCTGCACGACGCCGAGGTCATGCGAAATGAACAAATACGTGAGGTTGTTCTTTTCCTGGAGGTCCATAAACAGATTGAGTATCTGCGCCTGGATGGCCACGTCGAGCGCGCTGACGGGCTCGTCGCAGATGATCAGTTCGGGATAGCTCGCCAGCGCCCGGCCAATGCTGATGCGCTGGCGCTGCCCTCCGGAAAACTGGTGCGGGAACAGCGCCCGCTGCGCCTGATGCAGCCCGATCTGCTCGAAAACCTCCTTTTCCCGCTCCTCGCGTTCCTCGTGGCTGCCCAGGTCCATAAGATTCAGAGGGTCCTGCACGATCTTGCCCACGCGCATACGCGGGTTGAGCGAGGAGTACGGGTCCTGAAAGACGATCTGGTACTTGGGGCGCAGAGCCTTGAGCCGATCCTCCGGGATGCCCACAAGCTCGTTGCCCTCCAGCCTGATGGAACCGCCCGAGACGCCCACCAGCCCCATGACAGCATTGGCTATGGTTGTCTTCCCGGAACCGCTTTCGCCCACGATGCCGAACGTGGTGCCCTTGCGCACGCGGAACGACACGCCGTCCACAGCCTTCACGTAGGAACGTTCCCCGAACAGCGACTTTTTCGGGAGCGGAAAGTGAACCTTCAGGTCCCTGACCTCAAGGAGGCCCTCATTTTCAGTGCTCATGGCTCACCCTTTGGTAAACGGTGTTCTCTTCACGGGCCAACGTCAGCTGTAGAGCCAGCAGGCCACTTCATGTCCGGCGTCGATCGCCTTTGCGGGCGGGTTGTGCTCCATGCATTCCGGCTTCCCGCACGGACAGCGCTCGTAGAACGAACAGCGGTCCTTGCCGAGTTCGGCCATGCCGAGCACCATGCCGGGGATTTCGTGCAGGCGGTGCCGCCCGCTTGTGGGCGTCCGCTGGAGGTGCGGAATACAGCCCTTGAGCGCTTTCGTATACGGATGCTGCGGGTTGAACAGAATCTGCTCGACCGAGCCTTCCTCGACCTTGCGGCCCGCGTACATCACGGCGACCTTGTCGGACACCTCCGCGACCACGCCCAGATCGTGGGTGATCATGATGATGGACGCGCCCACGCGGTCCTGCATCTCCCGCAGCAGGTCGAGGATCTGCGCCTGCACGGTCACGTCGAGGGCGGTGGTGGGCTCGTCCGCGATGAGGATGTCGGGATCGAGGCACAGGCTCATGGCGATCATCACGCGCTGGCGCATACCGCCCGACATCTGAAACGAATAGTCGTGCATCCGCTTCTCGGGGGAAGGGATACCCACCGCCTTGAGCATGTCGACGCTCTTGTCCCACGCGTCCCGCCTTGTCATGTCCTCGTGCCGCAGCAGCGTCTCGACGAGCTGATTGCCCACGGTGAACACAGGGTTCAGCGAGTTCATGGGCTCCTGAAAGATCATGGCGATCCGCTTTCCCCGGATGTCGAGGATGGCATCTTTCTCCAGTGTGAGAAGGTCGGTCCCGCGGTACAGGATTTCGCCTCCGGCGATCCGGCCCGGCGGGATGGGCACGAGCCCCATGATCGAAAGGGCCATCATGCTCTTGCCGCACCCGGATTCCCCGATGATGCCCACGGTCTGCCGGGGATCGACTTTCAGGTTCACCTTGTCGAGGACCCTGACGATCCCCATCTTCGTCGAGAACTCCACCTGAAGGTCCCTGACTTCAAGCAACGTATCTTCCATGGTTCGCCTCGTTTCGAAATCGGTTTGCGGGCCGCGCTAGCGTCGCCGCAGGCGGGGGTTGAACGCATCGTTGATGCCGTCGCCGATCAGCCCGATGGCAAGTACCACAAGGAAAATGGCCAGGCCGGGAAACGTGACCGCCCACCAAGAATTCATGATGTAATCCTTGTTGGAGCCGATGATCATGCCCCATGTCATGATGTTGGGGTCGCCGAGGCCAAGGAAGCTCAGGCCAGACTCGAACAGGATGGCCGACGAAATGGTCAGGGTGGCCACGATGACCAGCGGCGGGATGGCGTTGGGCAGGATGACCCGGCACATGATGGTGGCGTTTCCCGCGCCCATCGTCCTCGCGGCGGCCACGTAGTCCATTTCCTTGATCCGCATGAATTCGGCGCGGGTGACGCGGGCGACCTGCGGCCAGCTCACAATGCCGATGGATACGGCCACGCTGGTCAGCGAGGGGCTGAACAGGGCCACCACAACCATCGCAAGCAGAAGGGGAGGCAACACCTGAAAGAATTCCGTGGCCCGCATGAGCAGTTCGTCCCAGATGCCCTGCCGGTATCCGGCCAGCGCCCCGATGGTAATGCCGATGCACAGCGTCACCAGCGTGGCGAAGCCGCCCACCGCCATGGTGGCCTTGCCCCCGGCGATGATGCCCGCGAAGATGTCGCGGCCCAAGTAATCGCTGCCGCAGATCAGGCCGTATTCACCGGGCGCGCTCATGGGCGGAGCGACCATCTCGAAGGGATCCACCGGGTAGACCAGCGGGCCCACGCAAGTGAGCAGCAGGACGGCCCCGAGCAGAACCAGCCCAAGCACGGCGGCCCGGTTTTGCAGGTACATCTTCCACGCTTCACGCAGGGGGGACTCTTCCTTGTATTCCCAAGCGGCGCTTTGTTCGGACATGGCTACCTCCTCCCCACTCTCATTTTGGGATCAAGAAACCGGTAGGCGAAGTCGGTCAGGACGTTGGCGATGATGACCACGAACACGGAGCAGAAGAGGATGCCGAGCAGCGTCGGATAGTCCTTGCGCAGGATGGACTCGTAGGCGAGCCGCCCCATGCCGGGCCAGTTGAATACCGTTTCCACGAGCACGGCCCCGGCGAACACCTGGCTGAATTGCATACCCGCCAGCGTCACCACCGGGATGAGCGCGTTCTTCAAGGCGTGCTTGTACACGACCGTCCGTTCCCTCAGGCCCTTGGCCCGTGCCGTGCGGATGTAGTCCGTGCCGAGGATGTCGATCATGGAGGCGCGCTCCATGCGGCTGTACTGGGCGATGTAGAGAATCGCCAGCGTCACCACCGGCAGGATGAGGTGATGGGCCACGTCGAGGACATAGGCGAACCCCGTGTAACCCGCGCCGATGGTCGTCATGCCCGACACGGGCAGGATGGGGATCCACGATGCGAACAGGATGAGCAGCATCATGCCGGTCCAGAACGCGGGGGCGGAAAAGCCGATCAGGGCCACGATGGTCACCAGATGGCTGGTCCAGCTGTTCGGACGCCGCCCGGCCTGCACGCCGAGGCAGACGCCGATGAGGACCGCCGCGCACACGGCGGTGACCACGAGCAGCAGCGTCGCGGGCAGGCGATCCTGAATGAGTTCCATCACCGGAAGATTGAAGAAATAGGAGTAGCCGAGATCGCCGTGCAGCACCTTGCCGAAATAGGCGACGAACTGGTTGAACAGGCTCTGGTTCAGCCCGTACTGCTCACGGATGGAGGCAAGCAGTTCGGGGCTGGCACCGCCCATTTCGCCAGCGATGGTCACCGCCGGATCGCCGGGAGCCAGCCGGATGAGGAAGAAGTTCAGGCACAGTACCAGAACGAGCAGGACGGCCGCCCAGAACAATCGTTTTCCTACGACACGCAAGAACGTCATAAGAACTCTCCGCGTATGTTGCGAATGGGCCGGGGCCCCATTCCGAGAAATGACAGACAGGCACGTCCGGAACAGCCCCTGTCCGGGAGGACGCCGGGCCGCGCAAAGTTTCCCCGCCCGGCCCGGTCAAGCGCGGCTACTTCTTCAGGTAAACGTCCATATACGGAGCGAGGAAGCCCCAGATGGACGCGGGCACGTTGCCGACACGCTTGTTGTAGATGGTGTGGTAGGCGGTGGTGGTCATGAAATAGATCGGCACGTCGTTCATGACGATCTGCTGGAATTCCTTGTACAGCTTCGCGCGCTTCTCGTTGTCGACCTCGGAGGCCGCCTGTTCCATGATCGCGTCGACCTTGGGATTGCGGTACTGCTGGGTATTGGAGAAAGGAACGCCCTTTACGATGTTGGCGGAGGAATACGTGCGGTGCACGCCGATGACGGGATCGCCCCAGTTGAACACGTTGTCGGTGGTGATGTCGAAGTTGTAGTTGGACACCCGTTCGGCCCACGTGCCGAAGTCGGGAGAAATGCGGATATTGGCGTCGATGCCGACCTTGGCGAGCTGCGGCTTCAGGTATTCGGCCATCATCTTGGTGGTGGGGGAACCGGGGGCGTAGTCCACGGTCACGGTAAAGCGGGTGCCGTCGGCCTTGACCGGATACCCGGCCTCGTCGAGCAGCTTCTTGGCCTTTTCGAGGTTCACGTCATACATGTTCACGTCCTTCGTATAGAAGGGGCTGAACGGCGTGATCGGGGTGGCGGAAGGCGTCACAAGGCCCATCATGATGACCTTGGCGAAAAAATTGCGGTCGATGGCGTAGGCCGCTGCCTGACGGACCCGCACGTCGTCGAACGGCTTCTTGCCTGTGTTGAAGGCCACCCAGTCGAGGGAGCCGATACCGGCGTAACCCTTGTTGGTGACCACGAGGTTCTTGTCGCCGGAGAGACGCTTCACTTCGCGGAGGCTGTCAAAGAAGGGCATGGCGTCCACTTCGCCGCGCTCGACGGCCATGACGCGGTTGTTCATATCGGGAATGATCTTGATGATGACGCGGTCGACGTGCGGCTTGCCCTTAATGAAAAAGTCCTTGTTCTTCTCGAGCATGATGTAGTCGCCGGGCTTCCATTCCACGAACTTGAACGGCCCGCTGCCGATGGGAGCCTTGTTCGCGGGATTCTGGCGGATGTTGGGATCGGTGCCGTAGACGTGCTTGGGCATGATCGGGCACAGCACCGGGGACATGCACAACAGGATGGCGGGATGCGGCTTGGAGAGCCGGATGACCGCGGTGTACGAATCGGGCGTATCCACGCCGGATACGGGCGCGTACATGGCCTTGAAGGGATGGTTGGCCTTGATCGCCATGATGGAGAACGCCACGTCCTCGGAGGTGATCGGCGTGCCGTCATGGAACTTGGCCCCCTTGACCAGATGCAGGGTCAGGCTCAGGCCGTCGGGGGCCATCTCCCACTTTTCGGCAAGGTAGGGATGCGGATTCCACTGGTCGTCGTACTGGAGCGGGCTCGCAAAAAGCTGCGCGCCGGGGATGCCCGAGGAGATGCCGGAACTCAGGCCGGGGTTCAGCGAAACGGGGTTCTGCGCCCAGGTCACCGTGAACGTGCCCCCGTCGGGGATGGCTTCGGCCTTTGCGGGCACCGCCGTAAAGAGCATCGCCGCCGTCAGCGCGGCAGCGGAAAAGAGCTTCCAACCGTTCGTGAGACTTGCCATCGTTGTACTCCTTATGAGTTAGCGTTGCCTTGGCAACGGGTGGGACGCACTCAGGGCTTGCGGGGCTGGAAAAGGCCGTGCCCGAACGGGGCCAGTACATTGCCCTCGCGGGCTACCACCCTGCCCCGCACGACCGTGCAGACGGGGAGCCCGACGCCCTCAAGCCCTTCGAAGGCCGAGAACGGATTGAGATACCGCAGGGAATGAGCGGTGATCGTCCAAGCCCTGCCCGGATCGATCAGGACGGCGTCCGCGTCGAGCCCGACGCCGAGCGCGCCCTTGCGGCCGTCGAGGCCGAACACCCTCGCGGCGGAGGAGGCGAACCGGGCCAGC
>OKSH01000449.1_pt1 | contig 43877 bp, 67 predicted proteins | sample 1601231 | NCBI WGS metagenome assembly OKSH01 (sample SAMEA3541596, study PRJEB24748) | human gut metagenome | biome: human gut; feature: human-associated habitat; material: faeces | place: China | collected 2012
GGATCCCGTCGATGCACAGATCGTACTCAGAGATGCGTATCTCTTGATTTCCGCGCAGACCAGTTCTTTTACCCGCTCTCTTGTCATGTCATCATCTCCCACGAATATTGTTTTGCCGGGCTTTTGCCCGCCTGATAGAGCCGCTTTGACGGCTCGTTATATTCCAGCCCAATCCGAGCCCTTGCGCCGAATTCACGGTTTTTCAAGATCGTCAGCAGGGAGGAATAGCCCGCCTCCCCTACTTTGTCCTCTGGGACGCGCTCGACCTTGAACACGTTGTCTGCGCGGTTCGTAATATCGCTGGATCCGCCAATATCGTCTGCCTCCAGCGGCTTATCCCCGGTCTTGCGGGGGTGCGCCACCAGATGCACATGCACGTCAAGGCGTTTTGCAAAGGCCACCAGCCGCCCGGTAAAGGACGATTGCGCCCGCCAGAACCCAAGCTGCGCCTCGTCTTTCAGCTCTGCGGTCATGATGTTGTCCACAAGGAACACATCGCATCCGTACCGGCGATAAGCGTACTCGAAGATCTTCATGATATTTGCCTCGTCGTGCGCATCTTTGCGCTGGATATCGGTCAGGAATAATCTCCCGTCCCACCATGCGTTGATCGCAGGGAGCACGGATGGAGCAATGTCATAAAACACTCTTCCGCTCACAGCGTCTTCCCGGCGCTTCACATGCAGATATCCGGCCGCCTGCTGCAGCAGGCCCATTTTGAAATCCTCCTTCGGGAGTTCTCCGGAATAGGCACATACCTTCCGCCCCTGATTCACCGCATCCAGCAGGATCTGGCCCAGCAATGTGCTTTTCCCTTCGCCCCGTTTCCCCGTCCAGACCGACAGAGCGCCCCCGCTGAATCCCCCGATGGCTTTGTCCAGCTCCGGGATCCCGGACACCACGCGCCTGGCGTTTTTCCGTTTCGTTGTATCCACATCGGCAAGGTTCAACAGACCCTGCACCGGCAGCTCTTCGGCTTCCATCAGCAGCTTGTCCATCGCCTTGAAACGCCCATTGTCCCACAGCTCTTTCAGCGTGGCGCAGCCCCGGAACGCCTTCGGCTTCGGGACCATAACCGGAGTAAAAAACCGGTTCTGCAGCTCCTCCGCGATCTCCTCCTGCTTCGGCCCAGGAGGGACGGCCAGCAGTATGTACGGGAACTGTTCCACCCATTCCTTCCACGGCTCCAGATCCGACCATTTTGCCAGAAGGGACAGGCACACCGCGTTCGTCCCAACCGCCTGCGCATCCTCCGCTGTGGCACACCACCACAGGCCGGTGGATGCAGAAGGATCCATCATCTCCGGGCGGAATACCAGAGCGCCGTCAGAGTTTCCAGTAATCATCGTCGCCCATGCCTTTCATTTCTCCCTTGATCCGGTCAAAGAACAGCCCCTGATAGTTGCTGGCGATGCAGTCCAGAATGCAGTTCGCTGCTGCCTTATCTCCGTAAGCAGACGCCGCTTCCCGGATTTTGTTCTGCAGCGCTGCCAGCCCGCGGGGCTTATATTCTTGCTTCCGTTCGTGTTTATAAGCCAGCCATTCCTCAAACGCCGACTGAAGCACGGCGCTGAATCCGGTTTCTTCCTGCGTCGGGATAGGGGGCGTCTTTCTTTTTACCCCCGTAGGGGGTTTTTCTTTCTGGGGGGTTGTCTTAGTCTTAGTCTTATTATGGGGTACCATTTGCGACCCGTTTTCGACCCCACATTCGACCCCGCATTCAACCCCAAAAACGGACCAGAAACACTGATCTAATTGTATGAGTTTGAACTGTGACGGGGTGCCTTTTTTCCCTTTGCGGTACTCGATGAAGCCGCCGGACACAAGCGCGTCCCTTGCCCGCCATAATGTATCTTTCTTTGCGACCTGTACCATGCCCATAAGCCGGAAGTTATCTACTGAGACCCACTCAGGCCACCCGCACACGTTGAATACATCAAGGAGTTTGAAGTACAGCAACTGTGCGGTGGGGGATAAGTGACCATGTTCGACACGCCGGTTGAACGCGTTCAGGTAGTCAATATAAGTCAATTTCGCTCACTCACTTCCCGTTTTTAGAACGGAAGTTCTCCGTCTCCTGAATCATCCATAGGGATGATTCCGCTGCCTGTTTCACTGCCAGATACACTGTCGGAAACACTGCTGTTATGCAATCCGTTTTGGCCGGATTCTTCTCCGCGGTCGCCAAAATAAACGCTGCTCGCAATGACCTCTGCGGACACTCGTTTGTTTCCTTCCTTGTCCGTCCACTCGCGCATCTGCAGGCGGCCATCCACAACTGCCATACGGCCCTTTGCAAAATATCGGCTGACGAACTCTGCCGTCGCGCGCCAGGCCACTACATCGACCCAGTCAACGCTCCTCTGGCCTGTCTGCGTGTCCTTGAAATCCCGCTCCACTGCCAGCCGGAACGACGCTACCGGAACGCCAGCCTGTGTTCTGCGCAGCTCCGGGTCTTTCGCCAATCGGCCCATGATCGTAATATGATTCAGCATTCAAAGATAACTCCTTCCAAAAATCCGGATAAATTCATCGATATCCCATTTATATTTCTTCATAGCAGCCATCTGCGCCTCCCGTTGGAGCGGGACACGAAGGCTTGCCCCTTTATGTACTCCGTTCAGGTGACAGCGGTCATGGCATAGCAGAACCCATAACCCATAGCGCTTGCTTTTCGCCCTGTCAGGGCCGCCGAATACCTCGTGGCGGTCTAACTTATCCATCGATCCGTTGCGACCGCACAGGTGACAGCAGGAGCCTTCCTGAAGGATAGACTTGGCATAGCCATTGCCGTCCAGCTTCATGTTGTATTCATTGCGCATTTCACTTCCCCCATTCTTCTTTCAGCAGCGCGATCTTATCCGGCGGCATGGTTTCCACACCAACAGCCCTGCAGTCCTGGATGCAATTGTCGATCAGATGCGACATCTGCTGCTTGTCAAAATCGCTGCTTCCATAATAGGCCAACACTGTAACACAACCGGGGAGTTTGGATGCCCTCGTCTCCACCATGCGCCCAAGATGCCTGCTGCACCAGCGTTCCTTGAAGGATTCAAGCGCTCCTTTCTGCATACACAGCGTTTCGTAGTTTCCGATATCTTTGATATGGCTTCGGTAAATCGCTTCTGGTTTCTCATGAACAGCCTTTGACAGCTCCCCTACCAGACTCCAGTAAAGGCCGTTAGCATCCAGACTCCGTTTGTCTTTATGCGCCTTGATCTCCACATCGTAGACGATGCCGGGCTTGTCCTGCGCCATACAGAACCGCCGGGCTGCAGCGGGGTCTGTCACTTTCAGGCACAGCCATACCGCGCCGTCCTCGCTGCTGATTTTTTCGTCGGTGACGGTTAGAATCATCATTGCACGCTCTCCGCTGCAAAAGCTTTCCGCTGGCAATCTGGGCAAAGAGCACGCCCGAAACGCCGCGCAGAGTATGCAGCAATGTCTTTTGCTGCCCACAGACTTCCGTCTTTCTTTGCCGCGTTCCGGATCTCCACACCACAATCTTTACAGAGTGTGGGGGATGTCCTTTGCGGTTTCTGTGTAGCAGCGCCGGTGTTCGTTGCATCGCTGTCCTTCGTGTCATCAATGGCAAACAAGCCGTTGAGGGCATATTTCCGGGCGTAAGAGCTGGCTGCTCCGGACACCTGCGCAGCGTCCATTCCCTTTTTGCTGTCCTCTTCCCGTGCCTGAGAAGTCACGCTGATCTTCTCCCCGGTTTCCGCATCCATCAGCGTAGCGGTAGCAATGATGTAGTACCGCTCACCAACCAGCTCCACTCGGTCTGTAATCGTCAGAACAGCCTTAACCTTTCCTGCCAGCGGCTTCACCGCCTCTACGATGTCCTCGCAGCTGCGGTAGCTGTACTTGCCAAACGCATTGTACTGCCCTTTCGGCGCTTTTAGTTCCTGCTGAATGGACATCAGTTTTTCATAGACCGCCATTGTTTTCTTCCTCTCCGATAAAATTCAGCGGGCAATGCTGGCCCACATAGTGTTCCGGGTACGCCACCAGCGCGCCATTGAGCGCACAGACACGGCTTTGCCTGCGTAGATACGGGCATTGGGTGCAGCATATAGCTGCGTTCCCCTTATAATCTACCGGGAAAGATACGATGACCGTTGCCGAAGCTTTAATATAGCTGCGCACACCGCTTTCAAATTCCATTGTTACACCTCATCAAAATACAGGATTTCCTCAAAGTCCGTATCCCCGCAGCGCGGGCATACCGCCCAGCGCTCACCCGGAGCCGATGCATCGCCGTGGTATTCTATGTAATATTCCGGGGCGTCAAATTCTTCCCCACACTCATTGCAGCGGAACATTCTGCTCTTCCCGTTCCCTGGACTCGCTGTACTCTGCCAGGTGCCGATCACTTAACAGAACCTCCAGAATTTCCAGTTTGTCATACGCCGTCAGATGGCCTGCATTGATCACAGAAACTGCCGCTTCCCGATAGATTTTACTTTTTCGCATGGTTCTCTTCCCCTTTCTTTAAAATGACTGGAATTACTTCTTTGTGAGTTCTTTCCATACGGCTTCACTAAATTCAGGGAGTTCTTTGATATAGTCAAGCATATTTTGGGGCATTTTACTCCAAGCTATATCATTATCAACATATTGCAGTTGAGGGAAGCAAAACGCCCACCATTCTTGATTCCCTTTGATTCCATACCAGTTTGAAAATTCTGGTATCCAATTAAACTCTCTGATTTTACACAAAACTTCTTTTACACGAGATTTATTTGACTTCTTATTAAAAATATAGTGAGAAATTCCATCTTTATTTGAACAAAACAAAGAATGAAAAACCCCTCTGCAATTTCGAATTCCATAGCTGCCGTTGACTGCGGCGCTGCCGCTGACTGCGGCGCTGCCGCTGACTGCGTTGCTGTCGCTGACTGCGGTGCTGTCGCTGACTGCGGTGCTGTCGCTGACTGCGGCGCTGTAGCTGACTGCGTCGCTGCCGTTGACTGCGTTGCTGTTTCTGACTGCGTCGCTGCAGTTGACTGCGTTGCTGCCGTTGACTGCGTTGCTGTTTCTGACTGCGTTGCTGTTTCTGACTGCGTCGCTGCAGTTGACTGCGTTGCTGTAGCTGACTGCGTTGCTGTTTCTGACTGCGTCGCTGCCGTTGACTGCGTTGCTGCCGTTGACTGCGTTGCTGCCGTTGACTGCGTTGCTGCCGCTGACTGCGGCGCTGCCGCTGACTGCGTTGCTGTTTCTGACTGCGTTGCTGCCGTTGACTGCGTTGCTGCCGTTGACTGCGTTGCTGCCGTTGACTGTGGTGCTGCAGTTGACTGCGTTGCTGTAGATGACTGCGGTGCTGTAGCTGACTGCGGTGCTGTAGCTGACTGCGGTGCTGGAACGATCAAACTGTTTTATCAGATTTATAAATTGCATGAGGTCGTATTCTTCAACAAACTCGATGCATTGTGCAACCGTTTTTAATCCATCCGGCGTATCGACAATATTTTCATATGCTGCAACCTTAAAATAGCGATTATAGCCTAACGGTTCATAAAAGTTAAAAACGTTAGCAGGATCTTTCGAAAAATGAAGGCCCCAACTGCAAGCATTTATATCTCCATCTACACGGAATATTTTACCTTCAAGTTTTTCCCCTGTTTCTCCATATCGAAACCTCTGATTCGTTCCGCTGTCCCATTTGACTGCTTTATATCCGTAACACAGCGGTTTTGCGCCGTTCAGTTCCTTGCGCTGAATCTCAATTGTTTCCATCTTCCCACTCCTTATAAAGATCTGCCAAAGCCGCGCGCTGCGCGTTTTCCGCTCCGATCTCCTGCAAATATTCCTCCGCCGTAGGCTGGGAACTTTCCGCTGCAGCCTGAACCATCGTAGAGGCTGCCGCCACTGTTACGATCAGGCAGGCCGCCAGCATGATCCAGAAACGCAGCCTTCCCGCGCGCCGGCGTTTTCGTTCTTCCCGTGTCATGTGAAAACTTCCTCCTTGTATTCCGCTTTACATTGTGCTAAAATACAAACGTAAAGACTGATCTCATGTCTTACACACCCCTGCCGTTGGGTCCGAACTGGCAGGGGTATTTTCATACCATCCCATGCTCCTGCGTGCAATGCGGTGAGCACGCTTCTGATTGCGGATCATTTCACGCAACCTCCCAAATGATATTTTTCTGCTCGTCGGTCAACTTCAGCGCACGGCACAGCCTTTTGAATTGCTCTTTTGTCCACCGGTTCACTTTGAAGCAATGATAAAAAGCGCCGCGGGTCATTCCCATATGCTGCTCTGCCAGCACTGTGAAATTCTCGATATCAAGGTCAAGCATGGCCTTTTTAATGGTGACCTGCGCGGCTTTGATCTGCCTTTGCTGCACTTCCTGGGGCGTTTCAATGTTTTTGTAAAGATTTACCTTCGGCATTTTCCTTCTCTCCTTCCTTCGTTCATCAAAAATACAATTTCTTTCTTATCGGTCAAACTTTCGTTTACCTCTGCTCTGGCATATGGTAAAATGTAGTAAAAGGGAGGTTTTCCCACATGAGAGATCATTATTTTCATATGTACTGCAGCATTAAATACAAAGAATGTTTTTATAATGCACACTATGATCACGCTCAAAATTGTTACAATACATACACGTTTTTGATGCTACTCATATCAATTACGAGTGTCGCTGCCTGGAGCATTTCAAAAGATCTCCCAGCACTTTGGGCAATTATTATTGCAGCGGCACAATTCGCACAGGCTTGTAGTGTGCGCTTGACTTGGGCAAAGCAGCTTGCTGCATTGCAATACCTTAAGCCGGAATTGGCAAAACTTTCCCTTGATCTTGATAAAAGTTGGCGTGATATTGATCTGTTCGAATACAATGATTCCAAAATCTCAACTCTTATTTCAAAATATGAACAACAGTATTCCAATCTTGAATCACAATTTACAAACGGAATTAAATTTGGTTGTTCAAGATCCATAATGAAACGTGCAGAAAAAAACCAGCGAGCCTATTTCTATATTCGATATCCAGAAACACGAATAGAACAGGAGACATAAATATGAACAATAAAGATCACGCCAGCAAGCCTATTAAAACTAGAGATGGAGCGCCAGAACCGTCGTATCATTTGCCAGTCCCCCCACCGCCGCCCAAGCCTAAAAAGTAAATGACCAAGCCGTCACAATCAGTGGCGGCTTTTTCGTCTTTTCCGCCTCTCCTTACGCTTTTCCTGCCATTGGCAGAGTTCGCAAACAGTAGGTGTAAACGAATTCACAGACGAGCAAATCAGGAAACGCTGCAGCGCCACCCCAATAGAAAACCCAATGAAACCGGAAATAAGCCACATGGATATCACCCCTCCTCTTTCCCCGTCCGTTTTATTGGACAAAGCTTTGCTGTCTGAGTGCCTTCTGCCCTCACAATGCAGGATTTATGTATCTACTTCTTATTAGAGATAGCTCCCATTTTGTATTTTCCTTTCTGTTAAACCAATTCTTCCCCAGCCTTCAAATGTTAACTGCCCTTCGATCTCTTCTATTCTTTTGCGCCCTTTTGTGATGTTTTTTTCAAGTCCAGTGACACGATCTGTGAGTTGCTCCACGGCTTTTCTTAGCCGTAGAAGATCTTTGCAGTGGTCAAGGTCAATATAGACACCCGGCTCTCCTTTTACCGCAATTAAAGTGCGATTTCCATTGTTGTCTTTTTGATTCGCCAAGATTCGCCTGGAGTATTGTTCTACATCATGATTAAATGATTTCTGCGGGTCGAACTGGTAATACCGCCGTACAATGTTCGCAACATCAGCAACGGTCACAATGCCATTTTCCTGAACCTGCTGTACAATGTACTGCCGAGCCTCTCTGCTAATCACGCTGTTTCTTCCCATGTTCCGCTCCTTTCTGAATTAACTTCTCCCGGATGTCTATAATTGCTCCAATTAGGTCATTTAAGTCTTGAATGGTATCTCCTAATCTGGTGTCTACTGCCGCTACAGAATCTATTACTTCATCTGTAACCTCCAGTATTTTTGAGATAGAGATCGCTTTACGAAATAACTTCAAATTATCAAAATCCCGGTCGATTTGCTCTCTTTGAAGTTCCATACGTTTCTTTCGCTCCTGCGCCAGATTGATAACATTAGTGCGAGTGGGCATCCGGCCCTCTTCTCTGGCCTGGACTTTTTCCTGCTCAACGAGATCCTTATTGTTGGCTAGGGTTTCGAAACGCTGAATTTGACTCTGTGAGAAGCCCAAATTCTCTATTGTGTCTTTTTTTGATTTTTCAAAATGCCCAGCGTTGCACATTTTGAAATCATCGCTTCGTCTATCTCCCCCGCCAGCTTTGGGAATTGACTTTGCAATTTCTCCCATACGAACAGAAGCATCAAGAATCAATTCGCAAAGTTGCTGTTGTTCCCGTACTTTTTGTAAATAAACTTCTGCAGCAAGGCCGGCTTTTTTTATCGCACGAATTTCTGCACGCATAGAGGTTACTCGTTCCGGAGCTATCAAAAGGAATTGAGTTAGCTCCTCTACCGTTGCAGGAGGCCCGGCCTTTTGGCATACATCTAAGTCGTTCATAATCCTCTCTTTCTAAATTGTTCTTGTAAGTATTTATTGGCTAACTCGTCAATGGAAAAAGCACGTTTTAATTGTTTATTTCTTAAAGAATTATGTGGCAGCCTCCCCCGCTTTAGTTCATGCACATATGTATGGCAATTGGGACATAACCACACAACAGGGGGTTCATCCAAAATTCCCCAGCTTTCCAGCAAAGCCGCTACATCCTTTAGTGGCAAAACGTGGTGTGCTTCGGTTATTGCTCTATGCTCCCCGCAAATAAAGCAAGGTTCTCTTTCCTTGTGAGTAGCGCATTGTCGTCGAATATCTGTACTACGCGGCTTCATGGCTCCTCCTTCTGATCTGCAAGAAGGTAGTCCACGGTTACACCAAAGTAGTCAGCAACCAACTTCAGGTGTTCAATTTTAGGATTAGCCCCATCTTTCCAATTTGTTACCGTAGACACATGAACTCCAACGTCTTTTGCTAATTTGTACGAACTGACACCTCTTTTTTCCATCAATCCACACAAATTTGCCGTGTAACCCATTTTTTCACCTCCAAGGTCTTTACAATATTGGTCTAATGTGCTAGACTGTGTTTAGTTCTCCCCAGAATAATACGGCTATCTAATGCATTAGACTTCATGTGCTTATTATAAGCCCTTTCTGTCTAATGCGCAAGACTTTTGCACTTAAAATATCTAACAAATTAGACAGGTGAAAACTATGAATATTGCACAACCGCTTAGAAAATTAATGGACGAACGAAAACTAAGTAACTCTAAGTTAGCCCGTGAAGTCGGAGTTCACACAAGTACGGTTTCTAATTGGTTAGATGGGAAGGAAGTTAAAGCGGAGAACTTGACTGCGCTCTGCACATACTTTGGCTGTTCGCTTGACTATCTAGCTGGTAAGATGGAAGAAACAAAAAAAGCGCCCACCCAGAAAGGCGAGCGTTTTGATGAAAATACCGAACTTAGTGATGTTTATTTTAGTTTAGCAAAAGATCTGCAGGAAGCCCAGATTGATCCAGTAGATGTTAGAAACTTTGCCGAAATAATTAAACGAAATATGAAAAAGCTCGAAGAGGATCATGAATAAACAAGAATTATATTCGGAAATAGAAAAATTGCGAAAAAATAAGGCTATTACATGGGGACCTCCATATGATGCTAAAGTCCTTTGTACAACAAAATTTCATCTGTTTTTTGAACTTCTTGATATAGAAACACCTAAGCTTCGGGGAATGGCACATATTCCGTCCCATTCTGTTGTAATTGATGCAAAAATTTCTCCACCCGAGATAAATTTTCATTGTATGCATGAAATTATGCACCACGTTTTTCACTCAGATAGACCCACAAAAATTTACAACACCTATGATGATACGCAGGCAAATCAAGACCCCTTTATTGAATGGCAAGCCAACGAGGGTGCAGCACAGTTTCTTGTGCCATATCAAAGATTTATCCCAGATTATATAAAAACTGCCAGAGAATGTGCACATAATGCTTTTCCGGATATTGATACGGAAGATTTTTTATCACAAAAGTATTTTGTTTCTTCTAAAGTCATTCATAATCGAATCGAATCTCTAAACTATGAAATATATCAATATTTGAATGGTGTCCCAATAGAAACGATTGATGTCCGTTCAAAGAACTATTTACAGAAGAATGGTTGGGACCTACGCCATGATAAAAGGTACTGTAAAAAATGCCTTGCGCCATTAAAAAATGGCGATAAATACTGCCAAATTTGTGGATGCTTTTTAGACGATGGACATTTTCTACATCAACTAAGAACTATTGGGAAGGGAGCTGGATATATGGAATATCCTGGAATCGAACTTGATGAAAAAGATCGAGCCATTGAATGCCCGGTTTGCCATAATACGGAGTTATATTCAAAAGGTCGATTCTGTATAATCTGTGGGAACTCTCTGGTCAATCTTTGTTCAGCCGCCCAAGAGCCGTTTGATTCATCTTGCCAAAACAACGATCCCCTGCCCGGCAATGCGCGGTATTGTCCATTCTGTGGCGCAGAAAGCACTTTCTTTCAAAAGGGAATTCTGCCACATTGGAATGAGAACTCTGAAGAAATTGATAACGATGGAGAATTGCCGTTTTAATTGCATCTTTTTCGTAGCGTCACGAAATTGATCGAGCATGGAAATAAGGGAAAGCGTGAAATCGCCGCCGGAGGGCGGTAAAGATAAAAAAGAGAAAGAGAGCGTGTGTATTATGGATTTCATTGATCAACTGAAGCAATTTTCCAAACGCGTAGACTCTATGAAAGACTCCATTCAAACCGAGGAAGCAACGAAAACGGCATTGATCATGCCTTTCTTTTCCATGTTGGGGTATGATGTGTTCAACCCACAGGAGTTCGTACCTGAATTCACCGCAGATGTCGGAATCAAAAAAGGTGAAAAGGTAGATTACGCAATTATGCAGGACGGGAATCCCGTGATTCTGATCGAATGCAAATCCATTACGGAAGATCTATCCCGGCACGATTCCCAGCTGTTCCGCTATTTCGGCACAACATCGGCCAAATTTGCAATTCTGACCAACGGTGTATACTACCGGTTCTATACAGATTTGGACGACCGAAACAAAATGGATAGCGATCCCTTCCTGACCATAAACATCTTGGATCTGCGCGAAAACCAGGTGCCCGAACTGAAAAAATTCTGCAAATCCGTTTTTGATATTGACGCCATTTTCAGCACGGCATCCACACTGAAATATGCACACGAATTCAAAGAAACTTTTGCTGCTCAGCTGGAGAACCCCACTGATGATTTTCTGCGTCTTTTCCTGCAGGATTGCTACTCCGGTCAAAAAACACAGAATGTTTTTGAGCGCTTCCGCCCTGTGCTCCGCAAGGCATTGAACGACTATATCAGCGAAATGATGAACGATAAAATCAAGACGGCTCTGGGTGGAAACGGCGGCAGCGTATCCGCCCCGGATACTTCCAGCACAGATGCTCCTTCGCAGTCCGACCCCGCTGCGGCACCTCAGAAGGCTCAGGAGATCGTCACCACCGAAGAGGAACTGGAAGCCTATTTCATCATCAAGAATCTGCTTTCTGAAATCGTAGATATCCACGACATAACCTATAAGGACACGCAATCTTACCTGAACATTCTTTATAAAGGCAATACCCGAAAATGGATCTGCCGCCTGCGGCTGACCGATAATCAGAAAACCCTCATTATCCCTGATGAAGAAAAGAAAGACATCAAACATACTTTAGAGGATATTTACGAATTGTCCCAGTATAAAGACGCTTTTGTCGAAGTTTTGAACCGCTATCTTTGATTGTGTCAGATTCTGACGCAGGAAAAGCACCGGACGCTCTTGATGCCGGAATAAGAGATTGAAAATCAAATAAAATCAGGTATAATGAAGTTGTAAGTTGTAAAAGGTATACACTAAATTGAACAGGCTTTGAGGATAGAAATGGCATCTATCGACTATATGTGCGATGTGGGATACGCCGCCCCACCAAAGTCTGTTCAGCCAGTGAGGCAGGCAACTTCGGTTGTCTGCCTTTTCCTTTGCTACCACCCGCCGGAGGGCGGTAAATATAGAAAAGGAGAGAAAGAAAATGAAAAAAATGTTGTCTATTGGATGCGCCATTGTGCTCTGTTTGTCCATTGCTTCATGTGGCGCAACCCGGGATTCAGCAGAAACGGTTGTAGAGAATGCTATCAAAGCGTTTCAGTCTGGAGACCAAGCTACTATGCAGGCTTATTGGGGAGAGGAAGATTCTTCCGGAAGCACAAGTGAAGAGGATGTACAAGCTCAAGAGATGGTAAAATTGCTTTCTCAAGATCTTACTTATAAAATCATTGATTCGGAAGAAAATGAAGATTCTGGCACGGCTACAGTTTCAGTTGAATTTACAAATATAAACATGTCAGAAGTGTTTTCAATTTTTATGGGTGAAATGTTCTCTGCCGCGTTTGGATATGCATTCCTTCCAGAAGATCAGCAACCTTCTGATGAGGAAATGAACCAGATGTATATGGACAAATTTGCCGAAGTGGTAGAAGAAAACAAGGATAACATTGTAACAACCGAAGTTGACATCCCGTTGACTTTAGTAGATAACGAATGGAAAATTAACGCTACAGAAGATGTAATAGACGCAATGCTTGGCGGCCTGTATTCTTCTGCAAACTCTATGTCTGAAGCATTTGCAGAATAAAAATCCCCTGCCTATCATCCCGGAAAGGAGAAACCCGTCATGTTAAATGTGGTCGCTTCCCTCGCGGGGAGCGTGGATTGAAATAATGAAACTGCCGGAACCGATTCAAAAGCCAAACGGGAAATGGCTGATACAGGTTATGGTGGACGGTGAGCGGCGCAGCAAAACCTTTGACAGCAAAGAAGCCGCCATCTATTGGGCAAGCGGCCTCAAAACGCAGATGCGGGAATATCAGCGCTCGCCGGGCAATATGACGGTTGGGCAGGCGATTGACAGATATATAGAGAATGGCGGGAACTTCTCTCCTTCCACTTTGGCGGGGTATAAAAAGCTCCGCCGAAATACCATGCTCGATATTATGGATGTGAAACTATCAAACTTGACACAGGACATGGTACAGCGCTCTGTCAACAGGATGCTTCGAGATGGGAAATCACCTAAATATATCATGTCCGCGCACGGCTTACTGAGTGCTACACTGAAAAAATATTATCCAGACTTTAAGTTGCAAACCATGCTCCCACAAAAGCAAAAGAAAGAGATCCGCATTCCAACGAACGAGGAAGTCGCCGCTCTTTTGCAAGCAGCAAAGGGGACGGATTCTGAGCTTCCGATCATGCTCGCGGTGTGGCTTGGCCTGCGTGCATCTGAAATATCCGGATTGACTTGGGACTGCATCGAGGGTGACAATTTGCATATCAAAAAAGCAAGAGTGCGGGGTGATGATGGGAAACTCTACCTGAAAGAGCCAAAGACATACAGCGGAAATCGTGTGATTCATATTCCAGCCCCTGTAAAAGCGCTGTTTGACAAAACACCGAAAAATGGGGAATTTATTGTAGATTTATCACCGCACGCAATCTATTCGCGCTTCTCGCGGGTCAGTGAAAAAGCCGGCATCCCCCACTATCGACTGCATGATCTGCGCCACTACAATGCATCTGTCATGGTGGCGAATGGGACACCGACAAAATACATTATTGAACGTCTGGGCCACACATCAGATAACATGGTCAAAAATGTGTATTCGCATGTTATGCAGGGCAGAAAGAAAGAAGTATCTGATGCTTTCGAGGAATATCTATCAAGCAAATTGCAACCAAAATTGCAACCAAAAAAATAAAATATATTCTACTACAACAGTTTTATGGATTTTTAAGAGGGGTTCGACTCCCCTCACCTCCACCAAATCCGCTATCTGTTGCATCGCAACGGATAGCGGATTTTTCTTTGTATTGCAACTCTTTTTCGTTGTTTGACGATAGGAAATATTTTTAGATTCATATCGCTTGGTTGCAATAGAAATACCACTTTTTTGACCAAATTGCAACCAAGATTGCAACCAAAAAAAGAGAGACTTGCCACCAAACAAGCCTCTCTTTTTTCTTTACTGCATCGCCTTTGCCAACTTTACCATCAACTCTTCCCCGTACTTGTAAGCGCCGAGGAACTGAATCGTATACGCATCCAGCCCCGCCTTGTCCTGCAGGATCTTTTCCGCTTCCTCCTTCGTCATGGTTTGCACCTCCCCTCTATATGCAATGCCCAGCGTTTTCAAAATACCTTTGGCATATGCCGCAGCAAACGTTCTGCGCTTTTCCTCCGTGTTAATCTTCTGGGCATCTACGCTGTCAATAAAAGCGCACTCCAGAATCACCGCAGGGCAGATTGTCTGACGGATAAAGCCAAAATAATCTTTGCCCGCGCTATTCGCTCTGGTTTTCAATCCCCGGCTTTTCTGCCCGATCTTGATGATTTCTGCTTCGATATTCTGCGCCAGCACCTTGCCTTTGCCGCCGCTCAGGGTATGGTAGACTTCAAAGCCCGTCCCGCCGCCGGAGTTGGTGTGGATGTCCACTGCATACTCCGGCGCGAATGCGTTGCACTCTTTCACCTCTTCGCTGGTGTGATCGTCCTCATCCACCGTTCGACTGATTCCAACTGTCACACCGTGGCGCTGCAATTCTTCCCGCAAATGCAGCGCAATGGAGAGATTGACCTCTTTTTCTTTCAGGCCGTTGCCCACAGCGCCGGCATCGCTTCCGCCATGCCCCACGCCAATAAATACCTTGATCACGTATCGCTCCTTTCCGGGCAGCAAAAAACCGCCCTGTCAAATGAGTTGACAAAAGCGGCTCTCTGCGATAGAATAAAGCCAGTAAGAATGGCTGCCATTGCAGTGGCGGTCGTCCCTGTGCAAGTTTGTAGCTTGAAGGAAACGCCGCTCACCGCCTGGTGGGCGGTTATTTCTTGCGCATTGTGATCGTAACGATCAGAGTGGCAAGCGCGATCAACACAAGCGTGTATGTAAACATATCAGCAAATGTTACCATCGCCGCACCTCCTGTTGAGGAAGTGGACAACCTCGCCGCTCTTACTGGCTTTGCCTATCTTATCATATGTTTCCGCTTTTTGTCAATTTTCGCCGCCCTCATGGGGCGGCTTTTTTATTTGCTCTTTTTGGGGCAGGTATAGTGCAGCGCCTGCGCGCTGTCACTGACCCCTGCGGTGGTCGGATCAATAAAGACCGCCAGTACCGCCAGAACCACCGTTACAAGCTGCACCGGGTTTTTCAGCACGTCCACAATGTATCCGCCCAGGCTTTCCCAGCTCACAAACTGCTGCGGATCCACGCCAAGCGCCGTAATGATAATAGACACAACGCCTACCCAGAACCACGGGTTTTTCAGGCGAACCGGAATATTAACCTTCATCCACTTTCACCTCGATATGATCCCTCACCACGGCAAAGGCATAGCCCGCGATGTACAGCGTGGCTTTCGGCGCATTACCTTTCACATCAAAGCCCGTATCATAGTCCAGTTTGCCCGCTGTGACACGCATCTTCTCCGGTGTGCCCACACCGTGGTTCATGAAGCCCCAGCCCGTGGTGCCCTCCGGCGTGCCGTCCGAGTGCGTCTGCGCCATCTCCGCGCCGGTGATCGCGTTCTTCATCGGATCCAGCTGCAGACCCACCGTGCACTCCGCCAGTCTCTTGTTGGCCTCTTCAAGTGTGATATCGCCTTTGCTGTAGCTCAAAATAATCTCAGTTGCTTTCATTAATATGTTCCTCCTATGTAAAATATTTTGGAAATACCCGCTGCAACGGGCATTGTTCCCGTCAATCCACTTCCGCTTTCAAATCGCGGATATCGTGCTGTACTTCTATCATTTGCCCTTCCAGTTTACAGGTACGCTCTATCAGCCGGTTATGCGCATCCACCTTTTTCTCAAGTTGCTCAATCCGGTAGATCGTCAGCCGGTTGCTTACCCAAATCCCTCCCAGCGTCCCGCTCAGGGTACCGATCAGGCTCATCCCGGCCACGGCCAGCATGGTCCAGTCCGTACAGATCACCGCCTCTCTTCAGTTCTGTTTTTTCAGCAGTCCCATCAGTTCTGTATACTGCTCTTCGCTCAGCTGGTCCAAAAGATACAGTTTTCCGATTTTCTCAGCCAGCCCATCGGTTCGCCCCTTTTCGATGAGTTTCCTGCACATTTCATACACAGCTCGTCCCTCCTTTCCTTAAAGCCCAAATTCCAGTTGTGCAAGCCGAATCTCGTGGTCAATGGATGTTTCCATAAGTAAGCTTTCCATATCAGCCTGCGCCGGTTCCGGTTCTGCCTGCGCCGCACTCCACGCTTCCCACGCTTCCATATTCGGCTCCACCAGCGTTCCGATCTCGCCCGTTTCCTCGTCCTCAATCCGCTGGATGGTCACAAAGCCGTTGTACGAAAGAAAGGTTTCCGACTGCTCTTCCGTCAGTTCGATGGCCCCGCGGAACGGCGTGCTCTGGAAGTTGGAATACCCGCCGTCCGCGTTCTTTTTTGGGTTCAAATAATACATGCTGTCCCTCCTTTAGCCGATGGCGAAATATCGGTATTCAACACCGGAGCCGTTCATCTGTGCGCTAACATCTGCGGGCGAATACCAGCGCATGTCTGTTCCATTGGGGGGAAGAACGGTGATAGGGTATGTATAATACCACTGGCCATTCGATCCCGCCGGTTTGTAGCTGAATCCCATATCTTTACCTAACCATGCGATTGCATTCGGGGCATTTCCACCGCTATGTGCCCAAAAAATGAGAATCAGCTGCGGTACAAAATCAAGCGTCAGCGTATTGGGATTGTCACTCCCATACTTCCCGGTTCCGGTATAGCTGCCCGTGGCGATCTTTGTGCCGCCCAGCAGGTTGTCCAGCCCGAACGGTTGTCCCAGGTATTGATATTCATAGCCCCCCGAAATACCGCTGTCCGGGTATGCGCCGCGGTCGTTCGACTGCAGATATTCCCAATCGCCTATTTCTGTTGCTATAGAAGTTGCCTTGGTTTGGATAGTGACTTTATACATTTTCCCAGAACTGGAACCGCTGTAGTCGCGGGAGCTTCTTGTTGCCTGTGTCCCCGGTTCTACATACCGTATCTCGTCATGTACCGGATTCTTAAAATATTTCCCGGCCAGCACATTTGCATTTGTGTATTTACTGTAGCTAACGTCCACCGTAGTAGGATGATCCAGTTCAATCCTATTGGTTGCCGCGTCTACATGCGCACTTTCCGAATATGAAATGGTAACGCCTGCGGTCGTTGACGGTTGGTCACTCAAATCGACCGCAGCATAGGAATTGGCAATCTCGATTTCTTGCAAAATGGTTCTTCTTTTCCACCAATGTTGCGTATAGCGATCCAGCATCGTGCCTCCCGGCATCCGCACGCATTCCGCCAGCGTCTGCGGGAACTGCACGCGCCCGCCTTTGCTCAGCAGGGCAATGTCAAAGGGCGTCGGCGCCGCCGGGAAATCCGCCGCCGCTTTGGTGTACGTCCATGTCCGCGTCACGCTCACCCCGGAGCACTCCGCTTGGATCACCGCCGTTCCGCCGCCCGTGGGCAGATCCATAACAGAAATCCGCTGCTGGGCGCCGCTCACCGGCTGGAACGTCCGCAGCACGGTTCCGTTGACCGTCTCCGTCACCGTAATCGGCTCGCTGGTGCTCGTCATGGCGGTATACACAATATCCCCCGTCAGTGTCCCCAGATCGCCGTCCTCTCCGCTGATGGTGCAGGTGGATGCCGGGACAACGGCAACCGCAGCGCTGGTGGCATAGTCGCCGTAGACACCGGAAACACCGGCCTTGACGCGGTACTGCACCGTGCTCCATGTTCCTGCTGTGTCGGTATGGCTCAGCTCCGCGCCGGAATAGACCTGCGTCCATGCCCCGCTGTCCGCGCTGCGCTCCAAAACGTAGGAATCCGCGCCATCGGCTGCCGTCCAGCTGACGGGCAGCGTATTGCCCTGCATGGTTGTATCGGGAACTGCGATGCTATCCGGAGCCAGAGGCGGCGCTATGATAACGCCATCGTCAGAAACAGTAAGCGTACTCGGAAGCTGAAATACCGGCCTCGCAGGAAACGCATACGTTACATCCGCCTCATAGGCAGTACTAATATCCTTCGCGCATCTCCACGCAGAAGTTGTTAAATTATATCGTGGGGAGCGCGTCCATTCGTTTTCGCGCGTACTCAGCAACTCGTCCGCAATAGGTAGAATCTCCCCTTCGGTCATCATCCTGTCCGCACTAATACCGTATTCCGTCCCGGATAGTATAAATATATCGCGGCTAAGTGGAACAGTCTTTCTGCTGCCATTTCCTTCCGTATAATAAAATTGTGTTTCCGTAATCTGCGCTTGAATCGATGGATCTAATTTATTCTTATAATCATTGTTCATCCATCGGTCTATCGTACTATCTGCATAGGCGTTTTCCCGAATATTGTTCCATACAATATCTGTCGGCCAGGGTTCCGCCCGCGCAAGCAGAGTTCTGCCAGTACCGTTCAAGCCGCTTTCGTAGTCATGCTTTGCAACATAAAAATCCACCAGTGCGCCGCTCTCTTTCAACTTCACAATGGCTTTTTCAGCCACCGCACTCAATAATTTCGCCATCTTTCATCCCCCCTCAGTTGTAGGCTCGCAGCGCCCGGGCGCTGACCATACTGCCCTGCACTGCACTCACCGCAGCGCGGATATCCGCATGGGCCTGCGCGCTGGTATTGTGCGCCGCCACCGCCGCAGCCGCCGTGCCGGATGGATCGTAGTCCATTGCGGGCAGCTGCGCAGACGGAACCTTTCCGGCTCCATCCAGCGTGGCTACCCCGCCGGCCGCCCCCTTTTCGCTGGCAGGAATCGCACCTATATCGCCCGGCGTGAGATCTCCCACATCTTCGGACGTCGCCAAGCCTTCAAAAGCATCGCTGATCGTGTTGACGGCCTCCTGCGCGGCGTTGACCTGCTCCATAAGGTAGTTATAGCCATGCTGCCGGCTCAGGCCCACCTCTGCGCCCGTGGGGGCTACCGTCTGCCCAGTCTGCCATGCCTCCGGCAGATCCGCGGGCAATGGGGTTGTGATCGGTTTAGTTGCCACTGTTTACCACTCCTTCCGCAACGGGAATCATATGTTTCATAATCGTGCTCCCGGATACCGGCACATACACGGCGGAAGCGGTCAGCACATTCCCGTCCGCATCCAGCAGTTCAGCAGACGTAATGGCTTCCGTCTGGCTCTGCGCCACGGTATACGTCACTTCCAGCGTGCTCCCGTTCACGGTTTTGGTCAGCCCCGTGATGGAAATCGTGCCGTTGATCCGGGCGCTGGCGATGTCGCCGGAGACAAAGCTCGCCGTATCCTGCAAAAGGGCAGGCTGAATGGATGGCGTTTCTGGCATTTTAATCACTCCCTGACTTTCTTCCGCCGCAAAGGGCAGCACGCCAATCCCCCATGCGCCAAGTTGATAGTTGTAAATCCGCTGGGACAGCTCGATGGTTTCGCTCAAAAGGAGACCCGTGCGCACATAGGGCGTGTTTACATAGACAATATGCGCCGGTTTCGTACGGTTTATGGTGTAGGCCACCTCGGCTGCATACTGCTGGTTTTCCGCCGATGACTCGATATAAATGGTATAGTTCGGGTAATCCACCCGCACCGTCCATGCCCCCGCCCCGATCAGTTCATCCAGCTTTTGATACAGGAACCCCAGCGTAAACGGCGGGCGGGTGGAAACACGGTTCAGAACACGCACCCGGCGAAAGCCCAGGCTTTCCGTGTCCAAATTCGGAACAATGTCAAAAATCTGTTCCCACATGGAAACGGCGCCCTCATCCATCGTCTGGAAAAAGAAGTTGTCCGCCACTCCCGTAATCTCCGCCGCCAGCGCGTCAAACTGCACCTTTTCCGTCTGGCAGATCTCCTGATAGTCCAGAATCTCCCGATACCAGGGCGGCAGCAGCGCCAGAAGATCCCTGTCCAGTTCAAGCCGGTTCACTGAGCGTCACCGTCCCTTTCACGGGCACCTGCTGCGTCGTGCCGTTCTGCGTCAAAACCAGATCGTCTGTCCCGCCGTTGAGCTGCACATTCGTCGCGTTGACCACTCCGGCAACGCTCACGATCGCAGCGGTGATTCTGGACAAATACACATCCGCCGCATAAACAACCGCGGTATCGCTGGTGTTGGCCGCCCATCCCTGCCGCACGGTCAGAAGGTAGGCCTCAATGGCCGCCTCCACCGGCTGCTGCACCTGCCCGATGGAATACCCCGCCGCCAGCGTCACCGTGGCGGAAACATGGACCGTCAGGTTCGTGGGCGCAACGGCGGTCACCTTTGCCCCGATGGGCGCAAGGCCCAGCCCCAGCCCCTGATTGGGCGGCGGATCGATGGCGTTCTGGACGTTTCCCACCAGTTCCGAAGACGCCGGGAGAAAATCCGCCCCCAGTACGGACAGCTTCACCGTGCCGCCGCCGTTCCACGTCGGATACACCTGCACCGCGCCCACGCCGTCAATGGCCAGCACAGCGGCCCGGTAGCTGGCAATATTCCCGCCGAAAGGCCGTTCATTCAGCGCAGTAATCAGGCGCTGCCGCAGCTCATCGTCGGTTTCTTCATCATCGCCCGGCACCAGAATATCGGTAATCTGTGCAGAGGTCAGGCCGGGAATGGTGGTAATCGGCAGAATCGGCCCGGTGTACTCGTTCCCAATTACCCCCGGCGTTTCCGCGCGCAGCTGGTACTGGTTGGCCGCCGCCGCGGAAGCCGTGACCACAAAATTGATGGAATCCGCGCCGTTGACGGTGGAAAACCGGCTTCCAACGGGCGCCGCCGTGTTAAACACACCCAGCCGCACCGCCGCGCTGGCCGGATACCGGCTCAGCCCTGCAATCACCGCCAGATTATCCAGCGACTGCCCCGCCGCCGTCTGGATAAACGCCTGCCGCTGCACCTGATTGAGCGTCAGATAGAACCCTTCCAGAACGTAGGCCGCAGGCCCCAGCGCCGTCGGAATGGGCGACGTGTCCCGCTTGTCATAGGTATCCGGGATCCTCCCCAGCATCGTCTGCAGGATATTCTGATAGGTTTCCTGCGTAAAATCGATCATGTACTCACCTCACAAATAAAAAAATCCCCGCCACCTCATATTGAGATAGCGGGGTATTAGGTTATGCAGTTTCAGCCTGCAGCAGATCGCGCAGCACCGGAATCACGGTTTCATAATATCGGAAGCACGGGACTTCCTTATTAATTTTCGGAGCCTTGTCCTTGAACCATTGCCCGTATTGATCCGTTTTCAGGTGGTTCCGGTTGGCAAGGTTTCCCACTTTGTTGGCCGAAATGCCCAGCAGTTCACCGATCTGTGCGGCGCTGTATGTCTTTGCCTCCAGTTTCGGAAGGGGCAGAAGATAGTCCCCGGTCAGTTCCTTTGTAGCGTGGGCGTTCAGCACCTGCTCATACGTAGTGCCGTGATACTGTTTTGCAAGCTGGGTCAGGATTCGTGCCGCCTGTACCCTCGCGTTGCTTCTGCGGGTTTCTGCCATCATCTGCTGGTAGTCCGTCATGGGCTTTGCAGTGTAGCGTCCAGTCTTGCGGATGCTGGGAAGCACCTCGCTTGTTACCCATCGGCGGAACTTCTTCGCGCCGGGTAGCTTGCTGGAGAGCACCAGGGAGTACAGGCCGCTTTCGTTGATGATGGTCATAGTCCTATTTTGGGTACCATCATAAATCGAGATGCTTTTTCTATCTTCCTCATCAACATGACGGTTAATATCTCGACTACCATTTTGGTACCCCAGGGCTTGTGCAGCATCTAAACCCACCAGCCACGGCTCTCCGCCTACTTCCACAGTACGAATCTCCCCGAACTCGGGATTGTTAAAAACCATCAGTTCGTTCATGCAGTGGCCTCCTTTCCAACGACCGGGGTCATAGCAATAGCAACTTCGATGTACTGCTTGACTTTATCCCCATCTTTATAGGCTGTAAATGTCACATCATCAACTTCGTATCTACCAAATGCGATCATGTCAATATTGTCTTGCGGGTCAAAGTCTTTAAGTGAACCATTCCACGCAAGTTTCATTTCATCTCGCCCGCACTTAATGACGCTTACAATGTCCTTTACTGTCATGAAAAAACCTCTTTTCTCTTGAATTGAGAGGCCCCATCGTGGTATAGTAGATTTACCAGATGGGAAACCTCTGGGAATGTAGAGTGTTGGTATGCTTGTCAGGGCCGCCAACACTCTATTTTTCTTTGACCTTCTCATAGACCTCTCGAATACCCTGACGAATCACATCTGTTTTGCTCATTCCTGTTTTCTGACAACAGATTTCCAGCAATCTGACATCTTCATCGGACATTCTTATTCTTGTATCATGCCTTTTAGGGTCTGAGGTAGGTCTGCCTGTTCGTGGAGACATTTTCATCACCTCTTTTGTGTAACCACAATTCATATTATACATACGGTTACACAGAAGTCAAGTGTTTTTTGCGACTTTTTGATCTCCTTTTTTATTGAATGAGAGGTTCCGGCGTGGTATGATGAATTTACCATTAGGATCCCTCTTGGTGTTTGAAGTAGTCCGTAACTTTCCACGGTGGCGGGCTACTTCTATTTTTTGTCCAATTTTTCCTTGAAGAATTTCGCTCTCATTGAACCTGCTTATAAAATATCATATACATCGGACTCAATGCAATACATCAGCCTGTGCCCGGAATTCTGTATTGACAAGGCCTTTTATGTATGTAGCTACAGCTACAATCAAGTAAAAACAAGCTGAGACAAAAAAATGAAATTTTATACGAAACAAAAGACATAAATATTCGCAAAAAAATGAAATGAAAAAAATTTTTTCTACATTTTGACGAAAGGACTGCAGAAATTTTCCGCTATCTCAATATGAAGTTTTCAAGGTGCAATAGGATACTTAGGTGACATTCACCTCCACACCGGTTTCCATCTCTCCGTACACGGTATTCACCGTCAGGGACGCGCTCAGCGTATTCCCGCTGACGCTGTATGTAAAATCGGAAATACCGCGCACGCGCTCATCCATCAAAAGCGCTTCTGTCATCCTCCGCTGCAGCTCCGAGGCCACATAGCCGGGATCCTGTCCGATCAGGCCGTCCCACTGCATCCCGGAATAAGGCCGGTAGATCTGCCAGCGGAAGCGCTCCACGTTCAGGATGATGTCCACCGCCTGCCGCACTGCGGCCTGCCCATTGGTTTCGCCCTGAATCCGGTTGGTTGTCTTGTTGATGTTCCACGTTCGGGACGGCTGCTGTTCACTGCTCAGCCCATAGATGTCCAGCCCCTCCGGAAGCGTCGGCATACGATCACCCCTCAAATACCCGTGATAAAATAATAAATTTTTGTCCTTTTTGCACTTTTAAGAGCAGGACCCGATCCCCCACGGCCAGCGCGCGGTTCAAAATGATGTACCCGTTTTCCACCGGCAGCGGCTTCCCGTTTTCATAGCAGCGGACAGGCTGCAGCATTTCGCCCGTCGCACAGGACGCGCCCAGATCGTCTCCCACGGCCCCGCCATGATTGTGCCGCAGCGTCCCGGCCGGGATCGTGTGGCTGTGCGTCAGGATGGGGATTTTCTTTTCCACCACACTTTCCGTCAAATAAAGCACTTCCTGCCGCAGCGGCGCCATTGCGGTGTTGATCGTGATTGCAAGCGGATGCACCGCATCCACCGTGCCGACGCACAGGTCGGTGGGCTGCATGGCCGCCTGGCTCTGCTGCATCATCTGCTGTAATACGTCCTTGAGTTCCATAAGCACCTCAAATCGGCATGGTTTCCACGTCCATTGTGTGTACGCTGTTTTTCCATGTGTGTTCCACCTTTTCCAGCAGCACATACTGGTCGAGGTTGATATCGCCGAGGCCGGGGACGCGCATATAAACCATCTGCCCGGCCCGCAGCCCCGGAACGCCCAGTGCGGAAAAACGCAGCGTCCGCATGCGCCGGTTGTAATACGTCAGGGACGCTTCCGCCTGCGCTTTCATCTGCGCATCGTTCACATCGCCGTCCACCGTCTGTTTCAGCTGCAACGGCCCCCATTGGGCAATGTTCCCGGAGTGCTGCACAATCACAACGTCCGCGCGCCCGGTCTCTTCATTGGGGCGCGTCAGCTTCACGCTGTTGTAGGTCTGCTCGTCGATATCCGTTTTGTACGTGTAGTCCGTCAAAAGGGACTTTTCCCCAATCATCACATTGGAGATCATATCCTCCGGTTTCCGCAGCGCCAGCCCGGTTCCATCGTCATAAAACACATAGATATCGCCTGTGTTCAGCAGGGTCTGCTGCAGCGCCCCTTCGATGATATCCAGGCACGTCTGATCCTCTTCGATCAGGGACGGGATCGCATAGCCAGTGTCCGCCAGATTCCCTGTGGTAAGCTGGAAATCTTCTGCGATCTGCCTGATGATGTCCCCGGCCTTCTGCGCATAAAAGGCATAGGAGGCATTGGCCTTGAGATACCGCAGCCGGTCGTAGCAGGTCACTTCGATCACACCCCAGCGGTCTTTGCTCTTGGTGAACACCCAGCCGTAAAACTGTAATTGACCATCCACCGAAAACCGCACGATATCGCCCTCGACAAATCCGATGTCCCCGGCCTTGTTCAGCGTAAAGCGGAACGTACCCGGGCTTCCGGTGCGGTTTGTCGTCCATTGCGCGCTCTGGGTGCAGTTGGACACTTCCCAGATCTTCCCGCCAGCCTTGTTGGCAATCAGCAGCTCCGTGGTCATGTGCTGCTCACCACCTGCAGAGCGTCTTTTTTCATCCAGCCCAGCGCGCCGCCGGACTCCGTGGTCACATGGATGGGATAAGCTCTGGTTGCATCCACGATCCGGGACACTACCACGCGCCGCCCTTTCCCGTTCCCGTGGGGTTCGTCCCCATAAGAAGTGTAATAATACGGCCCGTTTGCCGTGCACAGGCTGCCCACCACAAGCTGCCCCGCCGGAATATCCCGCGCCGGTTCCACAGACGCCGCGGGCGCTGTATTGGCCGCCTGCTGCACCTGTATCGTCCTGGGGGTATAATCCCGGTATTCCGTCAGGGTCAGATCATAGTAGAAGTCGCCGGTTTCCCCGCCGCGCTCTTCCGTGTTGAATTGCGTCACCAGCGCCGAAAAACCGGAATCCCCGGTCATAAACGGCTCGCCGTCTTCATAGTAGCGGACCGGAGTATAAAGGACCGGCGCCTTATCGTTCATGGCGCTCTCGAAAAACCGGATATAAAACTCCGGCGTTTTGAATTCGTTCGGCGTCAGAATACCGGAAAAAGGCCGTCCGGGGAAAAAGCTGGAAATGGTGACCACCCGCTGCTTCGGCGTGCGCGGCACCATGATCGGGCCAATCCCCAGCACGTTGTAATCCCCGTTGTCGTTGTCCCGCGCCACAGGCAATTTCTCCGGATTGACCGGAAGGCGGATCACAGTCCCATCCCGGGTAAAAAACAGCCCGAAATTGTTTCCCATGTTCCGCCTCCTTTATGCCCGCGCCGTGCTCCGGACAGAGCCGGACGCTACCTGTTCGATTAAAATATCCCGAATGGCATCGGCCAGATTCTGCCGGTCTGCCGCCGTGTTTCCGGTGTTCTGGCCGTTGATGGTAATCACCGGCGTCTGGTTGGTCAGGTTGATATGGTTCACATAGCGCCGCTCCGCGACGTCTACCAGAGATCTGATATCTTCTTCGCTCATATTCACGGCCTTGTTGATGTCGGACACGCCCTTTGCGATCTTCCCGACATCACCGGCCATGCCGGAAGCGTCAATGCCTGCGGGGCTGCTCAGGCCGGCCCCGCCGCTAAACCAGCTTGCCGCTTTTCCTTCAAGGTCCCTGCCGAAGTTGTACCCGGACTGGTACGCCGCGGAATAGTCCTGATACTCCAGCGGCTTGATAAACTCCTTGTAAGAGCCTGCCGCGATGGCAGCCTCCCGGTTGGCGCTCATCGTTCCATAAAGATTGTCGATCGCGGACGTAATATTTACCTTCACGCCGGGGATCTCGTTGATCAGATCCTCGATCCCCTGCGCCATTTTCTGAATATAGCCCAAAACGGTCAGCGCCATATCGTAAAACAGCACCTTTACCGCAGTCACCGGGTCATTGAATACGTTCCCGATGAAATTGGCAACTGCCGCGAAATAGTTCTGAATCGGGACAATGACGCTGTTATAGCAGAACGCCGCCAGTATCGCCAGCACACCAGCAATAACGCCCGTCGCCGACACGCTCGCATCCGCGAATTTGTTGAACGCCGCCACGCCCACATAAATGGCCGCCACCAGCGCCACGATCAGGATAATAACCCATGTGATCGGGTTTGCCAGCATAGTAGTATTCCATGCCGCCTGCGCCGCCGTGGCTACTATCGTCTGCCGGGTAAGCGCAGCATATGCAAATTTCAGGAGAGCAACCGCCGTCGAATAAACACCCGTTGCCGCAGCAGCAATCTTCGTCGAGTGCGCTGCGATCTGGAACACCGCAAACGCTGCACCGAGGCCCAGCACCAGCGGCCCGATGATCTGTATGTTGTTCGCCAGAATGTTGATTCCCGTTAAAACCGGGTTCAGCGCCCGGATGGCGATATTCTGCGCCATCGTCCACACCTGCGCCCAGGTCAGGGGCATTTCTCTAAACTTCGCATCAATCTCCCCAGCAGATCCAAGCACGGCGTTTTTCACAATTTCTGCCGAAATCAGCCCCTGCGAAGCAAGGTCGCGCACTTCGCCCTGTGACACACCCATATAGTCTGCTATGGTCTTTCCGATCATAGGCGCCTGCTCCAGAACAGAACGCAGTTCGTCGCCCTGCAGCCGGTTTGATGCAATGCCCTGCGTCAGCTGATACATGGCGTTGGCCGCCTCCGTTGTGGATGCGCCGGACAGAAGCATCTGTTTGTTAAATGTCTCAGCAAACTTTACAGCGTCATCAATCGAGCCAAATGCGTTTCCAGCGTTCATGCCAAGCTTTGCCACTGTGGCTGCCATATCGGTAAAGGAACTACGGCTCCGCATGGCTGCCGCATAAATCTTGTTGGTCGCTTCCGCCGCGCCCTCTGCGCTTCCCGTGAGCAGTTCCAGCTTTGCCTTTGACATTGCAATCTGATCCGACCAGCCGAACAGTGTCCGGATGCCCTGCAGGCCTACGAAAGCGCCCGCAAGATTACGCAGTGTTCCTGTAAACGTGCGCGAGGTTTTCTCTGCGCTTTTCTGGCTTTGCTCAAACTCCCTTGTTGCCCTTGCCGCATCTCGCGCCTGCTGAGCTACCAGGCGTTCTGCCACCAGTTCTTTTTGAAGTTGTGCTGTTTGCGTTTTAATCTCTGCCGCAGAAGCTCTCGCTGCGGCTGCCTGTTCTCTATGCATTGCTGCAGATGTGCTCAGCTGTGCTGTTTGTGCTCTGCTCTCTGCCGCAGCTTTACGCGCCGCAGCCGCCTGTTCCCTATGCATTGCTGCAGCAGTACGTAGCTGTGCTGCCTGCGCACTACTCGCTGCCGCCTCCGCTCTGCTGGACGCAGCAGCTACACGGTAAGCCGCAGATAATGCGCGCGCTTCTACCACAACCGCACTTGCTGCTGCTTTGTTTGCCTTCAAAGAAGATGTACTGTCCTCTGCCATTTTTATAAATTTGGCGAAGGTATTTGAAAACGCATCCTGCAGGATAAAGGTTTCTTTTATCGCGCCCAATCGGCTCACCTCCGTTTCAGTTTCTCTTCCGCTTCTCTCTGGTCATTTATGGCTTTAAGCGCAAACTGCGTCACCAGCAGTTTTTCCCCATAGGGAAGCCGGTCATATTGGGACGGGGGCCAGCCGAGATTGACAAAGCAGTAATACGCCGTCAGCATCTCCGCATCCCAGCGGCCCCCGTGGATCAGTTTTTTGCTTCATCCTCCAGATTCTCAAAGCCGGACAGCTCCTTGATGGCCTGCAGCAGCTTGGAATACTCCCCGGAAAAGAGCATCTTGCCCGGCACCAGAAGAGGGTCCATCACGCCGAACCCCTCGCACAGTTCCCTGCTGGAAAAGTCCGGCTCCACCGTGGCGGCCACCACAAGACGGCGGCAGAAATCAACGCTGTCAAACCATTCCGTGCTCTGCCCGTTCTCCTTGATCCGGCGGGTGGATTTTCTGGTGATGGCGTCGTTTTCCTCCTGCGTCAGCGACCGGATCCGGAACGGGACGATCGCGCCATCCTCATCCAGAAAGCGGTTGGAAATAATAACCTCTTTTTCTTCCTGCGTCGAAACAGGATGCAGAAATACCGAAAGTTTGCTCATAAGCTTCCTCCTGTCAGTTGCCCAGCTGCGCCGGGTCGTTGAATGCCTGCAGCCGCGCCACGCGGGTGTATGCAAAGTTAAAATCATAGTTCAGCATGGCTTCCTCATCGTTCAAAATGGAAAGGGGGATCGTGCCGGTCAGGGTGCAGCCGTAATAGGCCATGCTCTGGGCGCCGATGCTGGTGGTCGGGTCGTTGTTGGTGATCTGCAGGTCGAATTCCGGCATGACGCCGGTCTGGATGTACTGCAGCACCATGTCCGTCCACACGTTGGTGCCGTAGTAGATGTTGCCCGTGCCGGTCAGCTTTGCGCCGTTGTTCTTGTTCTGGATGGTGCGCGTGCCGATCACCCGCATGTCATTGCTCTGGATCTCTGCATTGGTGGTGATATTGCGCATGCAGGCCACCTCCATGTTCCTGCCGTCAATGGTGAGAAAAATCTTCCCCTCCGCGCCGTTGACGGTGTCTTTTGCCAGTAAATAACTCATATCCGCACCTCCTGATCAGGACACTTCCAGGGTGATGTAGATCTTCTCGACCGAATCCACCACGGAAATGGCGATATGGACCGCAATTGCATCCATGGATTCGCCCGCCAGCACTTCCACATCCTCCGCGTCGAACTTCTGGATGCCGTTATTGGCCTGAATGTCCAGAAGATAGCCGACGATCGCAGCCTTGAACTGCGCCCGCCCGGCCTCGTTGTTGTTCACAACGCCAATGTAGTTGGCGCTGAACTGCCGGTAAATATCGTTTGCGATGGTATTGCACAGCCGCATCACGCGGTTTTTGCGGAATACTTCGCCGATATCCTCCGTAAAGGTAACCAGAGAGTTGATATCCTGCTCCACTTTTACCACGCCGTCATCTGCGAACAGGACAAACTTACCCGCGCGCAGCGCTTCCTCATAGCCGGAACTGGTCAGCAGCGGCGACGCCTTCACCGCGCCGGGGTAGGACGCGTAGGTCAGGCTTTCGTTGTACTTTGCACCGGCCAGTGCTCCGCCGGCCCACCACGTCGCCTGCGCCGCCGTAAGCTCCGTCCCGTCCGCCAATGTGACGCCGCTGCCCACATTGACCACAAACCGGCTGTCCGGATTGCTCAGGCCGGATGCAACCAGCTGCGAATAGACGCCCGCCTCGTCCGCAATGCGCCGGATAAACGCCATCATGGCGGACTGTACGGTGCTTTCCGCGCCGTCGTAGATCATCACATCAAACGCATACGGCTCGATCGCGCTCAGATAGGCGCTGTACGCCGCGCTCTGCACCGTCCCGTCAAGCCCTCCGGTCAGGGCCGCGCCGGTGGTCGCCGTCAGCGCGCCGGTGCCGGAGAACGTAACCCATCCGTTGCCCGCCAGCGTGTCCGCCGTTTTTGCCGTCTGCTGATCCACAATCTCACCGCCTACCACCGTGGAAACGGTGAAGGTGTCTTCCGGTTCAGTCAGCTCTGTAACGACAATGGAAATGTCGTTGCCCCGCACGCCGGGGTATTTTGCGGTCGCGGTCAATGCGCCCGATTTGATGGTAGCCTGCGCGCTTCCCGATGCACTGGGCCGGTACAGCAGGACTTTGCTGGGCGCCGCCGTCCGGTTTGTGCCCTTGAAGATCTCATTCAGGAACCGGTTCTGCGGCGCGGTTATGCCGTACCCGGTATAGGGCGTCATATCCGCTCCCGCTTCAATCTCCATCACCTGTGCCACAGGCCCCCAGCTCATGGGTTCACAGATGGTCACAGTGCCGCGCTCCCCTACATTCAGGCCGGCGCCCGCCGTGGATTTGAAGCGGATATACACGCCGGGTCTGATTTTGTTTTGCGATGTGAAGGTTCCACCCGCCACGCTCGATCACTCCTTTTCAAAAAACGCCTTGACGGCCTTCTCCGCCTCGGCCATTGTGTATTCTTCTTTTCGCAGGACGACCGAAAGGAAGTCCTTCTGATACTTTGCAAAACGCCTGTCCTGCAGCAGCGCTTCACGCCTGTATTTCTTGCCCATTGGCAACCTCCTCACTGTAAATCATGCTCTGCATGGGGATAAACGGCTCCGGCAGCGTCACGCGCTCGCGCAGCTCGAATTTATAATGCATGGCGTCCAGATCAATGTTCCATTCCCGTTCATAGGTGCGCAGAAGCACCGTCCCTGCGTTGGAACCGTCGCTGTACGGGAACGTCTCCATAACCAGATCCAGCGCTTCCGCCGCTGTCTGATACAGCCGCTGCAGATTTGGGAGGTTGTAATCCTCCAGATAGGTGAGATCCAGCCCGATGCGCCGCAGCCAGTATCCGCCGGTTTCGTGCTCCAGGAAGCTGAACCGCTGCTGCAGGAACATCATGGGCGGTTTGCTCCCCTGCTGGTTCGGGTCTTCGTACATGGTCACGCCGGGCAGAACGGCAGCAAGATAATCCGCCAAAGACGCTGCGATCGTAGAAACCGTAAAGTTCATTTCAGCCGCCTCTGTATTTCTTTGTCCAGTTCATCCAGCAGCACCTCCTGATAAGCTTTCTTTGCCTTGTCCACCATGAATTCACCCTTGACATATCTGGTTTTCGTGCCCACGACAATGCCCACTTTGGCGCTCGGATCATATTCCAGAAGCCCGGATTCCGGATTGATATACAGCCCCGGTACGAAATGGCGTTTCATCCGGTGCCCGTCGTTGACATAGGACGCATACTCTTTGTCGTTTGCCAGCACGGTTACAAACTGTTGCCCATGAATCTCCGGCTCCGTCCTGCTGTCCGAATCCCAGTGCGCTTTCAGCTCCCCGGTCATGGTATTTGTCCCGATATACGGCCCGCGGCCGGTTCCTTTCTTGGGGGGCGTAGCGTCTGCTGCGGCCTGCACTGCCTTCTTTGTGGCCTGTTTCTGCGCCTGATACAGCACCGTTTCGAGATCGGCCTGCACCCGTTTCAGCTGCTGCAGCCTTTGCTGCAAATTCACCGTGCCGCTCATGTCACGCGTTCCTCCTGCAGCAGCCGGATCTCCTGATGGGCAAGCCCCGGGAGAATCGCCCCGAACGGCTCGTAATAAAGATTCGGGTCGGAAGCAAACGCCCGGATAACCGGCCCGCTTTTGCCCAATGCGCCGCCGCGCGTAATCTTCAATTCATCCCCGGAACGTACATCGACTGAAAGATCACAGGCCAGATGGTCGCTCTCTTTCACATTAGCCGCCGTCTGTGTCATGTGAATGGGCCTGTTGTCGCTCTGATAGATGCGGCAGGGGATGCCGGCGGCGATTTGTACGCGCTCCTGACGGGTGAGCTTCCCGTCCATGATGTCCTGCGTCCGATAAATCTCCATCGTGTCGGTGTACCAGTCTGAAAAGTTCATGCCGCGCCTCCTAAATCACATAGCTCCCGGCCATCCCGATCAGCTTCGCCCGGTTGGCCAGAATTTGCCCATAGGTGGTGGAATTCAGGTCGCCCCAGCTCTCCGTCCCGGCGGTCAGCGCCGATGTGTCGTACTCAACCGACGCATCGCCCAGCTTTGCCGATTTTGCCACGCCAACCAGCGCCCCGGAGGCCGCTGCCGCGGCCGGCGTCTCGTTGCTGCCCGCGTATCCTCTCAGCGACAGTGTGGCATAGTGCGCCACGTAAAGGCCTGCCGCATACCGCCAGCTTTCGAGCCACTTATCCGGCTGGATGCTCACGTTTGCCATATGAACGATCTGTTCCAGCATGGGGAGGCTTCCGAGGAAGTAGCCCTCTCCATTGAAAAATTGGGGGTAATCCATGCGAAATTCCTCCACCGTGTAGTTTCCAACACCGTGCCCGATGTTTGCCGCGGCGCACCGAACTCCAAAAAACTGCGGTTTGCCCCAGTAAAACATTGCAATCTCTCCTTGTATTCTTTTTGGGGTTCGCTATAATAAACTTGTCTCCATCAGAACGGTGGAGTGGATTGAAATTACTCCTCAGTTACTTCCCTGCCGCGGCGTGTTTTTACCTTCTTCTCCGCCGCAGCCTGCTCTTCCCTGTCGGAAGTGCCGGAGGGGACGACCTTGCCGTCCGCCACCAGCGCCCGAAAATAGTCGGTCTTTGCCGCCCAGTCCGGGATATCGGCCATCATGTCCCGCGCCAGCCGAACAACAGAAGATCCGTCCGGGGCGGGAAGAATGAGGTTTCGCTTGCTCAATACAAACATGGCCGCACCTCAGATCTTGTCCATATACAGGATGGACGTGGGATAGAACAGCTGCACTTCGGAGATGTTTGCCATATACGCCGTGTCGTAGCAGACATTTTCCACGTTGGGCTGGGACATGATCCGGGACAGAGGCACCAGCTCGTCCTCTTTCACAAACCGCTCGTGATTGACATATACCACCATGCGGTCACTGGAACCGGTGCCAGCGCCCTTGCACCAGGCAGTCGCGCCAATGAACAGATCTCCGCCGTTTTTCGCCGCCACGTTGTTCTTCATCAGGAAATCATAAATCGTCTCCGTGGCCAGGTCGGTAACCTTCGTGGTCATAATGTAGTTGTACTGCTCATAGGGCAGCAGAATGTGGTTCGGGATGGCGCTCAGATCATAGCCGTTGGCTGCCCACACAGTCAGAAGCGCGGTGTTGACGTCGCTCAGAATCTGATCCGGGGTCTTGGTGCTCCAGGCAGTGCCGGAAGATGTCCCGGTGGCGGCGGCAGTGGTTTCCGTGGCGTCAGGATGGTTCACAAGGCCGGTGGTCTTGTATTCCTCCACGCCCACATAGGTGTTCTGATCCATGTGCTTGTCATAGGCCATGCGGACGCCGTCCTGCAGCAGATTGTCCAGAGACCGCCCGATGTAGTTCGCCCGCTGCATATCCTGCCACATGACCCGCAGGGCCGCTGCAAAGGTGTGCGCCTTGAACACGCCCTTATCGACGGACGCCTGCACGACAGGAATCCCGTTGGAGCCTCCGGCCGTTACAGGAGAAGCTCCGGCGCCGCCGGTCAGGCCGTAGGCAACGGACATGGCGGACACATAATCCACCCAGCCGCCGCCGGACTGAATCACAATATCGCGGGGATACGTAACGCTGGTCAGGGGCTTGCGGATCATGGGATCCCGCTTTTCCAGTTCAGATACCAGGAACGCGCCGCCGGTCTGAATGCCGCCGGCGTCCATCGTGGGAACGGCGGTCATCGCGCCGCCGGCAGAAGCAGTGAACACTCCTGCGTTCGTTGTGCCAACATTGGTAAAACTCATTTCTTACTCCCTCCTTCTCAGACGTTCGCACGGGTCAGGATAACCAGCTCTGCCACGCCGTCCGCGTCAGCGCTTCCGCCCCACTGGCAGTTGCCCAGCAGCTGCGTCTTTCCGCTGTCCGCTTCGGCCTCAAAGCCGCCCACCACACAGCCGGGATAGGTATCATTCACAGCAGTCCGCACATACACCGCGCCCCCCAGACTGGGGACAGAGCGCTGGCATCGGACATTGATGGAGCCGCGCTGAAACACACTGGCAGGTTCCCCTGCGGCATACTCTCCCACATTCTGATCCAGATAGGTCAGCGCGGTTTTGATCTCCTTGCCGGCAACGCCGATAAAATTGTTCGTGGAAGCAGTGCCAAACACCACCACGTTCTTATTCTCGTCATAGGTCAGAGCCATGCCGAAGGGGATCACGCCTCCTGCAGGCCGGGTATTGACAATCATGTCAGGCTGACGGGCATAGGAGCCTGCAAAGCCGTGAGGCATTTCCGTGCCCATCACCTGGGGATTCAGTCCAGTCATATTATTTCTCCTCCTTCTTTTTGTGGGGATTCCGGGCCGCATAGTTGGCTTCGGATTCTGCGCACATGGCGTCATATGTAGTCTTCTTTGTCTGTTCGGCAGCAGCCTTCGCGCTGTCCTGCGCGGCTCTTGCAATGTCGCCCATCACGTCCTTGCCGCGGACCGCAGTCAGCAGGGCATCGGTAACCTTTGCGCGGGTCTGTCTGTCCTCAATCGAGGCCACTGCGGGGCGTACCTTCTTCAAAAGCGCCACAGCGGCGTCTCTGGCCGCTCCGTCCATGCCGGCGCCGTTCTCCGCGGGGATGGTGATGGACCTGCCCTCTTCTCCCCCTGTCAGGCGCTTGATTTCCTCATCAAGGTCGTCCTCGTCATGAAGCCGGTGCTCTCCCTCGCCGCCGCGGCTCTTCGCTTCCAGCATGGAGAGAATGCGGTCCAGTTTGCTGCCCAGATCGTCGCCTTTCGGAGCGTGGACGGTCTGTTCATCCTTCGCAGGCTCGGCGGCAGGCTCTTCCTTCGCGGGCTCTGCATCCTGCGCCTTTCCGGCGGGTTCTGCATCCAGCGCGGTGGCCGTAGTCTCCACCATTTTGTCCAGCTCTTCCGGGCTGGCGTCCTTCGCCGCCATTCCAAAGGCGTGGAGGACAGACTTCCAGAATTCGTTCATGTGTTTGTTTCCACCTTTCTCCGCCTCCGGGGCGGTGTCTTGTATTGATACGGTCACCCCTGCACGTCCTCTCGGGACGATTGCCAGGTGGTTCCCACGTATCCCGGTTTGTTTGTACCCGTTCAGGTACGGTTCAAAGTTGCAGTTGTAGCCGCAAGAGACCTCTCTCAAAACGCCGTTTTCCACATCAGAAGCAAGGGAGGAATCTTTTATAATCAAATCTGCAACCGTGTTATCCCCAACATGGCGCACGTTTTCCAAATGCCCTTTGGAGTAAAATGCCTGGTTATCCGCGTTCAGCATTTCCGGGGGGTGCCCCCTAGTGACGTCCTTTCCTTCAAAGGAGGCCACGGCAGCCGGTAAAAACACATCTTCCGGCAGGCGGTAGACTGTGATTTCCCTGTCCGGGTCTCCGTCCAGGTTGAGTTCTCTGGCCAGATAAGTCTGTGTACCGGTTCGGTTGATCGGGACATCCCTGCACACGAGATATCCTTCTGGTGTTTTGTCAATATGTGGGCTAATCGTTGTCCCATAGTATGCAACCGGCATCACTCCACCCCCGGTACAAGTTCTTCCTGGCCGGCGCTTTGGCCGCTCACAGCCTCGGTCAAGAGGTCCCCGATTACGGCGATGTGGTCTAACTCGTCTGTCATGACCTCCAAAAGCTTCGGAATCGCGCTGTCGGGAGCCAACGCCATAACAGCCAGATATAAGCGGACTGTCTCGTTTTCCCCGGCTAGGGACCGTTTCAGCAGTTCGATATATTCTTCGTTGTAGTCCATGTGTTTCACCTCACAGGCAAATAAAAAAAGAGCCAACAGGATTTCTCCTGTCAGCTCCATTCAGCTCTTCCCGCCCATCAGTTAGGGCGTGGGTCTCATATTCATTTCAGGGCTTTTCTACTGATGGTCTGGGCCTTAATGTTCCCTTCCTTGTCCTTCAGCAGTTCCACCCGAAGCCCCTTTTCCAGAGCCTTTTCGATGGCGTCAATCAGCTCTTTGGTCATCCTCTGTCCTTCGTCAAAGCGGTAATGATCGCCTCACACATATCCCCAATCTCATTTGTCTCTTCAAAATCGGGGCCAGGCTTCCAGCCCCGCTCCATCAAGCAATCAGATACAGGTCCTTCGACAATTCCGTCGATCTCTTCCTTTGTATAATCACGATCTTCCACGCCAAGCGTTTCCAGAAACTCCATTTGTTCCTTTGTTACGGAAAGTCTCATTTTTTCCACCCCGTTGTTATGTTCCCGGTTTCTGTATTTATTACAGCAGCCGCCTTTCTCCCAATAAACTGCTGGCTTTTTCTGCCTTGAGCATCTGTTTTCATTTTACCGACGTCCACAGGGTTTTGCAATGCGTCCAAAGCACCCTCCGCAGTAAACCCACGGTTTATGGCTTGGTCTACCACATGGCGGGAGATCCCCGTGATCTCTATCCCCGTCGCTGTCCTCTGCCCAATCAATGGCTGAAAACTTAGACGCTTGTTCTCCCAGCGATATTCCCTCTGCCAGGCCTTGTAGTTTTCGTCGTTGCGCTTCTTGTGCTTTTCAAACGTCTGGTACGTCTTGGGAATTTTGTCCCCCAGCGTCATGCGGTACTGCTCCCATTGGCGGTAGTTCTGCAGCCAGTGCCGCCGGGCCGTCTCTTTCTTCCGATATGCTTCCACCTGCTTTTGTGTGCGCGGATCCCGGGTAAAAGGATTGTGCGCCGGGCTTGAAAAGTCTTTTATTCTTTGGATTTCCTCCGCCGAATGTCCCGCCGGCGTCCATGCGCTCAGGCTGTGCAGGCAGTTTGGATGGATATTCAGGTAGGTATTGCTCAAATCGTCTTTCCCGTTCGGATCAATTTTCCCAAAGGCAGCGGCCAGCGGCGGGAAATCCGGATCTGTTCCGTTCCTGGAATAAACCCGCCCTTCATACGGCGCGCACAGGGCGCAGGCCGTGCCGTGGCTGCTGATCCGGTACAGATCGTGTTCCGGGTCCGCGGTGAGCGCCGCCAGCACTTCCGCCTGCCGGGACGTAGTACGGGAGACCATAGAACAGTAGGTGTGCAAACTCCAATGCCGCCCGGCCCTGTCCACAAAAGCGGTAATACCCTCGCGCCTTAACGCCTCCACAAACTCCGGAAGCATCTTGTACGTTCCGGCCCCTCTGGCCTGCTGATAGGCCACCTGCTCCAATCCAACGCGCCGGTATACGTCCGGCTCTATGCGCCCGATCAGCGCGCTCTGCAGCGTAGCCACCACAGTGATCGATGCGTCGGCGATCTCTCCCATGAGATTCTGCACCAGCCTGTCCACCACCGCCGTCTGCTCCCCGGTCAGCACCGCTGCGTTCTGATATCCTGCAATATGCTTCTCCGGGCTCTCTCCCTGCACCTTCCGCGCTTCCGGATGATGGACATAAAACTGCCGTTCGATCATCTGCGGAACATACGCCCAGCAATCGGACTCCATCCCGCGGAGGATCGCCTGCACCCGTTCCAGCGCCGCCACAGCGTGGTAGTCCACCATCCCCTGGCTGCGCAGGCGTCCAATCTCGTTGATAATGTCCGTCTCGGCCTTCAGAAAGACGGCGATGAGTTTTTGCAGCTCCCGCTCATTCGATGCGCGGTTCAGCGTTGGCATTTAATCGTCCTCATCAAACAAGTCCGTCCCGTCATCACCCGGGAGCAATCCATCATGTCCAAACTGCATAAAATCCCAAAACGGGGCGTCTGGATGTGTGGTTCCATAGTCAATAATATCTTGCTCAAAGTGGTCTATTGTTGCGGCCATTACTAACAGATCAATAGCCTCTTGTGTAACAATGTCCTTCTTTTGCGTCCCTTGTCCAAGATACCGAGAGAGGAATGTTTTTAATCGTTCTTCCATTTCCGTTTTCCCCCATTACTTGATCGGGTAGCTGCTCAAAACAGCCATGCCGCCATACCCATCCGCCTCCACTTTGTAAATCCGCTTTGCGTCCCGAATATATCGAACTTCACCCGCACTTAAGCCAGGATACTGCGTTCCCAATGTTCCGCATAGTTTTGCGTACTTCTTTGCACCAATTTGGATTCCTTTATGAGACCTCTGCGGCGACGGCGCGTACTTCGTCTTTCTTATTTTACCACTTCCGCCGCCGCTGGTAAAGCGCCCGTTTGACGGATCGTGATGCGGATTGTAATCGGTCGCTGCCGCGTCCTGCGTGGCTCCCTCAAAAGGGGCGGATTTCTTTTCGCCCGGTTCCCTTTCGGGTGTTTCATAACCTAACCCCATCAGCGGGTCTCTGAGTGCTGTCAAATCCTGATAAGATTTCCCGGCCGCAGCGGAAATTTCCTGGTCCGAAATACTTCCGAACATGCCGGTTTCCTCTTCCAGCTTCTTTAATTCCTTCATCGCTGTGTCCGCCTGAAACAGGCCCGCCTGGAAGGTGTCCCGGATCGCCTGCGCCTTTTTCTGGGCGATTTCCGCCGTCTCGGTTGCCGTAGGCGTCCATAGCGGCGGGAAGATAACGTCCAGATCATCCGGAATAAAGCCCCATGCGCTCATTGCCAGCACAGGGAGAATCTTTTGCAGAACGGGGCGCACCTTCGCTTCCCTCTGGCTGTCCACATAATCATAGTAGTTCTTCAGATCGCTCTCTCCTGTGGCGTCCATCCCAGAAGGGGAGCGTCCGAACAGCTTTGTCATGGGGTAGTGCGACGCGCCGCACAGGTTCAGGCACATGCTCTCATAGATCTCTTCCAGCCCGGTGAAGGTGTATTGCGTGTTGGTGATCTTGTTCCCCTCTTCCACCAGCTGGGTTCCAAAATTGGAGCGCAGCACCGACTGTGCCTGCATCACGTTCCAAAAACGCCGCTGTGCCTGACTGGAACCGATGGAAAACAACTGCTCCAGGCCCTTTACTTCCATCGTGTTGATGTTCGCCTGAAAAGTCAGAGCAGCCATATTGGCGCTCACATTATCATGCGCCACTACATCTTTGTACAGCGCTTCGACTTCGGATTCTCCCCAGTACAGTTCTGCCACACGCTCCAAAAAGGGAAGATCCCGCCCGGTAAAGCGCACAAGGCGCGAGTGGTGTACGTTCGCCGCCGTGTTCCCCCGCGCATCCGTGATGGAATAGCTTTCCGGCACCGGTTCCCCGCCCTCGAAAACCAGATCCATGTTTGGGGTCACACCCTGCCAGCGGTCCAGAATGTACAGCCCCCTGAAACTGCCCGGATAGATCAGATCCGTGTCAAGCGGCCTGGAAAGATCCTCCTGCCCGTCGATCAGAATCAGGCCGGCCGCACCGCCGTACAGACGGCCCCATCTCAGTCCTTCGTTGATGCGGTCCCGGATGCAGGTATCACGTTCAACGCGGGACAGCGCCGATTGCATCTCCGGCGTGATATCGCCTTTCGGTTTATACCACTCCCGCAACATATCGTCTACCATGAGACCCACCACGTTCTGCACAACCCAATTATCTCTGTACAGGCTGTTGAGCAGTGCGTAATTGTCTGTCATGCGGGTCAGAGGATATTCTGTAGCCTCCAGAGGAGACTGAGACCCATACCCCAACCGGAACAGCGGATTGGCAAAAGCGTCCTGCACGCTGACCGCCTCAGTATTCACTTGCGCCCCTGATGGGCGGGATTTATTGCGTCTGGACACCTTCCAACCTCCAGTCCGGGAGATTATTCACAAAATACCTCAATGCATCCGCGGAGTGATCATTCTGCTTTACGGGCTTTTCCTCGCCCCGTTTCGCCGCCTTATCATCCCACAGGTAAGTCCCCATCTCGTCGATCAGGCCGGAACAGCGCTCATGGATGAGAATTTCCCGCCGGTTTAACAGTACGCCGGTTTTTCGTATCCCATCCAGAACGTCATTGTTTGCTTCCCGTACATATACGCCGCGCTGCCGGAGGGCTACGATAAAGGACGCAGCAGACGGGTCCACCAGAACAGTGGCCGGTACATCACCCATAAATACCAGAAAGTCATCTGCGTACTCCTGATCTGTTTTTTGCCGCCGCTCTTTCCTGCTGTCCCATCGGTATTCCCGATCCACCCGGATGTGTTCCCCGTCATCGTAGATATCCAGGAATACGCAGGGGTTCGTGGTTCCGTAGTCACATGCAATGTACCTCTGGCAGGCGTAGGGCAGGCTCGGGATATCCTCCCGGTATGTATTGGCCGTTGGATCAAACATATCGTAAATCAGTCCTTCGGACATCACCCACCGGCCCAAAACATAGCGCTCATAAAACACCCCGGAGTACATGGATCTGTATCGTTCTTTCGTTTCCTCATCCAGCCCTGGGTTATCGTCCATCAGGAAGTGCAGATGCAGGGCCTTGTGCTTCTCCGGCTGCAAGATCCATTCCTGACGGAACCAATGTTGCGGGTTTTCCGGGTTGCAATTAAACCACAGTTTGGCGCCCCTGACGGAACAACGGGCCAGCGCCTGTTCCACAAAGCTGCGCGGCATCAGCGCCACCTCGTCCAGCATAACACCCGCCAGCGTAATGCCCTGAATCAGGGTATAGCTGGATTCATCCCGTCCACCGAATAGGTAAAAGCGGTTTTCCTGCCTCCCCTTCCGTCCAATGAGAACGTGTTCGCCCCGGTTATACTGCGCAAAGAAGCGTTTTTTGCGGATGCCCAGAAATGGCTGGATGATGTTCCGCTCCACCGCCCCCACAGACTTCCCACAGAACGCAAACGCACAGTTGCTGAAATTGTTCATGGCCCACATGAAAAAAGACACAGTCATAATGGAAGTCTTTCCAGAGCGCACGGCGCCATCACAAATCAGCGCATCATACCCCATGTACGGGAATTCCATAATCATGTTCTGCTTTTCAGAGACCGTATCCATATTTCCCCTTCAATGCTTTCGTAATCGGATCATCTTCCATCTGATCCTTCTCTCCGACGGGCTGCCCCTTCGGTGCCCACTTGTCGATCAGCGTCCCCAGCGCTGTGGTGATCTGTGCCGGTGTAGCCTCTTTCAGCTTATCCGGGTCATTCAAGGCGTTCAAACCCTTTCCGATAATCTCACATACAAGCCCTTTCTGGCTCTCCATATAGGCCAGGATATCGGCCATGTTTTCTTCTTTTTTCTGTTCCAGTTTTTTCTCAATCTCTCCGGCTTCTTCAAGGGCTTTCTTTGCACTATCCCATGAAACACCGTTTCTCTTGGCGGCAGAATTGACCGACTGCGTCTCCAGATAATCAGCCACTATTTTCTTTTTCTGCTTATCCGTCAGCCGTGCAGCCATGCTCACCACCTCATTGTCATATCTGGTGCCACCGCCCGCCTCATGCGGCGAGAAGCGGCATATTTCGCCGTTATTGCCGCCACGGACGCGGGCGGGTAAGGAGGGGAAAAAGAAGTATGGAATACGCCTTTATCCTCGGAAGAATGTGCACGTGTCTTCTGCACATATTCTTTGCTTCCTCTTTTATTATACCACAATATCTTGTGTTTGTAAATCGAATTATAGATTTTTATATCAATATATTGTGTTTTCAGGAGTTATCAAACGCCCTCCGCACCATATCTTGTATCTGATCGCTTGTATAAAGGGTTTCTTCTGTTCCTCCCTTCTTGCACCAAAAGTCTGCATCCGTCATGCATCCAGTGACCTTGCACCGCCCCCATGTTCGGCCGTCTTCTCCTATCACAGGCTCGTTTGACCACCACTTACACGCGGCGCAAGGTATCGCTTCCACTTTCATCTCTTTCCCTCCTGTCCATTTCCATCATCGCCAGAATGGCATAGTTCGCAAGATCCATCAGCGTGTCCCGGAGTGATTCGTCTTGCACCTGCTGGCTATCGCCTCGCGTCAGTGCCTTGAAACGGTGTAGCTTATCCGAAAGCCGGATGCGCACCATCGGCCAGCCTTCTTCTGCAAAGGTCTGGTGGAAGCTGTCTCCATAGTCGTGGTTTTTTCGTTCAAACAGTGCGGTTAGCTCGTTGCAAATCTTCTTGTGTAGCTGTACCTTCTGATCCATGTTGGCCTCCTCCTTATGTTTTGTCGGCTCCAACAAATCATCCACCACCTCATAGCCCATCAGGCGAGCGGCTTCGTTGGGGTGGGCTCTTGCGTATTCATGGCATGGCCTTTTTGTCCCTTTGTATTGCTTTATGGGTTCCCGAAGCTCGCAATAGTCGCAGTCTTTTTGACTATCGCAAAACTGCTCTAATGCCTGGTCAATGGTAAGTGAGATTTCACCCGTCTTACTCCGAAACTTCATTTGATCTTCCTCCCAATCCATGGAAGCAGCCAGCCGAAGGTCAGCGCACCGGCCACATAGCCGAGCCATAGTTCACTGCTCATGGCCGCCCTCCTTCCTTTCCCACTCCCTGCACCGCTGTTCCGGGGCTGTAAAGTCCGCACAGTTCGGGGAGTCTCCATTACAGCACACGCCCTGATAGTCCTCGTACCAGGCGCAGGTGGCGCAGTACTTAGTCATGGGCGGCCTCCTTGTCCCGTTCCAGACAAAACCGAATATATTCCTCGATACGTCTCATATCATCTTCGGCTCCCTCGATTTTCCCTTTCCATCCACAGGAGGGGCAATAAAAGGTATCTCCGTGTCCTCCATTTCCGCAGTTCCCGCCGCAGTTAGGGCACTCGGCATCGACAAACATCAGATTAGTCATGGTCGTCATCCTTTCGCTGGCCGTAGGAGCAGAAATCGTCCTCCGGCATAATATCAAGTAGTAATTTATATGCATCAATCAGCCTCATGCTCGTCCTCCTTGTCCATGCGAGTGCCGCACGCGTGGCACCATGGGTGTGTGTCCGGCACATCCTCGCCTCTTACTTCCTCGCCACACTCGGAGCATTCCCACAGGTCATATACCGGGCAGCCATCTGCATAGCCGTCATACTCTATTCCGATCCATCTCCCGTGCCTCACCTCCGCAACGTCGGCGGCGGGCATGTGTGCAATCTCTGACCACGCCGCAGCATAATCGCCGCTGGTTCGCTTAACCACATCCAACGCAACCTCCCTCTCGATGTACTCAGCCATCCTGCTCCCTCCATAGTGCGGCCTCTTCGCGGGTCAGGAAAACGGTTTTGCCGAAATCTTCAGGTATCAAATAACCGTTCCAAATCGGATATGTAATCTCTCCATCTGCGTTAACTTGTACGCCATCAAGACGGCTCACGCTTAGGCAGTCATCGCCTTTACGCCACTGATAGATAATTTGATCTGGCTTTGCAGGCAGCACCACGCACCGCCCCTCCCTGTCCGCCTGGGCCAGTTCGCGGAGGCGGTCAGGCGTAACGCCCAGAAGCTGGCCTGTCAGTTTTAGCAGTGCGTCCTCGGTGAATGTTCTCTTGAAGTCTTCCGGCTCTAGCCTCGTGTCCTCGTAGGCGGCAAGGCGGTCAACGGCTTCTCCACTGTATTCTGTGTCGCCGATTTTGAGCCGCCATTTCCCGCCGTCAAAGTATGTCAATCGTTTCATGTCAGTCCTCTTCCCAGGCGGGCAAAGCAAAGACCTTGCCATCCCGGTTTTTCCAATAAAATCGCAATAAACCATGTTGGATTCGTGAATGATTCCGCAGTAAATGCAGCCAAGACACTCTTTATTTTTCAAGATCTTCCACCTCACGAATCAAAACATCCACATGAGGGGCACCTTCGGTATTGATCTTTTTCACACTCAAAACACTCACCATAGAATCGTCCTTGTAGGCAAAACCATTCAAAGCATCCAGGATTGCCTTTGCGAGATTATCCGCATCCGGTTTCTTCGTGTGCTTCGTTCTGTCCATTGCAGAGCGCTTTTTCCGAGACAGGCTTCTTGGCAAAGGAAAAAAAGCTGTGATCTCCGCCTGCAGCGGGACGCCGGCGCCGAATCCTTCCCGGCTTTGTTCTGCCCAGCACAGCCGAACTTTTTTCTCATACTCCCGCGTTTTGGATGGCGTGTAGGTTCCGTTCCTCGTCACCCGAGGCCTGCCCTTCCCTTCCGGGATCCCCGGAACCGTAAATTCAACCATTTTCCTCGCCCTCATACGCCGCATAAACCGTTTCTAACGCCTCGCGGACATCCGCATACTCCGCAGCGTGCCGCTTGGATCCCGTCGATGCACAGATCGTACTCAGAGATGCGTATCTCTTGATTTCCGCG